>Ga0268299_1001338_pt1 | contig 45908 bp, 39 predicted proteins | sample NOBtaG_FD_193484 | JGI IMG/M metagenome (GOLD analysis project Ga0268299, IMG submission 193484) | Activated sludge microbial communities from bioreactor in Nijmegen, Gelderland, Netherland - NOB reactor | ecosystem: Engineered > Bioreactor > Aerobic > Activated sludge | place: Netherlands... | reverse complement strand
AACTTTTCTCCGCTGTCGAATGGATGAAATCCTTCCTTCCACTTCGTCAGCCAATCTGTCTCTTCAAGAGCCACTATTTTCAACGTCTGCAAGCATTCGCCGAGGTAGTATTCCTCGAAGCAAGCACGTAAATTCAGCAGTTCTTTTTCAGTCAATTTCTCACGTTCGAAGGACGCAATAATTTTCACGTTCTTGTCGTCGAGCGGCTCAACCTGGCATCCTAAAGCGCCACACTGAATCATCAACCAACAGCAAATGTCTTCGCGATCACCTGAAGTTTCGAACTCAGCCGTTGCCCAAATTCGTTTCTCTCTTTCTGTTTTCTGCTCGCTCATCTAACGTCCTTTACTTAATGTATTTGCGGACCTGGCGCTCTATCTCAGGTGCACGTTTCATGATTTGACGTTGCAGCTCTTGCTGAAGCGCCCCTTTTATGCCTCCCGGTAGCTGTCCCGGCAAATTCTGCTGGCCGGCGCTCAGCCCCGACTGGTTAAACAAACCCGGCAACACGCTGCCCAGCGAGGATTGCGAAGGAGCGGTCATTTGGTTGACTCCCTGCAAAAGCGGGTGTCCACCTGTGGGAGCAGGGAGAATAGCAGATGCCGGAGTAGGCTGTGGCGGCAAAGAAGTAGGAATTCCGCTTGTTGAGCCCCCGGAATAACTTGATGCTCCCGATGAGCTTGAACCCCCGGAAGCACTCGATGTCCCGGAAGCACTCGATGTCCCGGAAGAACCTGATGCCCCGGAATAAGCCGAGTTGCCGCCGTAACTAGAACCGCTGCCGCCATCATAGTTGCTCGGTCCACCGCCTGCGGCGCTGTTATAGTCACGATTCCCGTCGTTGAAGGGCTGACTACTATTTGAAGAATAGCTTCCACGCTTCGAGCGCGAATGTTTGGAATGCGAGTCTCCGACTAAATTCATGGCGCGGGCATCTTGCGCTCGCATATCACCGGAATCATCAACTATGACAACAAAAGCAGCACCCGTGCTCACATTCGTCATGGCATAAGTGCCAGCCGGCAAGGTTGTGTTTCCTGCTTTGAAGAGCGACATACTCTGTCCGTCGCTGGAGCTGTTTGCTGCGCTCGAATCATAGCGACCCGATTGAGGTGCTTGCAGATCGTTTAGCGCCGCAGGGGGCTGGTTTTCGCTTTGTTTCTTCGTTTTTGCCGCAACTGGCGACGTTCCCAGCGATGCCACAAGGAGCATAGCCATCACCGAGGTGAGAATTGAGTTTTTCAACATCCTAAGCTCCTCAAGCCAGACAAAACACTTCAACTCTTGCTTACCCGCGCGCCTGACTGTTTAGTCGTAAGGCAAATGCAAGCGGGAAATTGGCTGACCGGCGTGGAACATAAGATTGGTATTCACCAGCCACATTACTTGTCGATACGAACGAATATGAAAGCGGTGACATTACTCACACTTTTGCTGTCAGCCGCGCTCCCCCTTAGTTTTCTGAGCCAATTGAGTTCGCCGGCGCAGAATTCGGGGCAGCAAACGAGTGGTCAAAGCCAGGCGCGCCCGTTCCCGACTACGAATTATTACCGCAGCCCCTACGCTCGCCCACCCGGCTACAGACCGGGAGAATATGCAGCCCGGGCGTATGCTCGCCAGATGGAGCGAGAAGAGCAGCAACAAAATCAGCAGAAGCAGAATCAGCGACAACAAAGTCAGCAGCAACAGGCATCGCAATATGGGCAACTCAAGCAGTACGCGCAGGTTTTGGGCGCTCCGAATTCGGACAAAGACAAAAATAAAGGCTACACATATGCGGACAAAGTAAACATCGACGGGATGAATCGCACATTTCAGTGCCACTTGCCCGCCGGCTACAAAAGTCTCAAAAACATGCCTGTGGTGCTGGTTTTCCATGGTCTTCAGTTGGACGGATTGACCATGATGTATCTTTCGAATTTCAATCCGGTTTCAGACAGAAACGGCTTTGTTGTAATTTACGGCGACGGCATCGCAAGAGCCTGGGATGATGGGCGCGGCTCCAGGAGCTATGACGATGTGGGTTATGTGTGCAAGGTTATCGAAAAAATCGCGAGCACGGTCAGCATCGACAAGCGCCGAGTGTATGCATGTGGAATCAGTAACGGTGGTTATTTCTCTCAATTGCTAGCCTGCGCGATTCCCGATCGTCTCGCCGCTATCGGCGTAGTGGGCTCGACAATGATGCAGCAGGCAGCTAATCGCTGTCACTCCAATCGCTCGATGCCAATCATGTTTTTCCTTGGCACTGGAGATCCTCTTGTTGCCTGGGGTTCGGCTGGTTCTGGAACAGCAAACGGAGAATTGAACGATCTTGTTGAACTGGTTGGCGCGAATAAGATAGGTGGTGTAGACAGTGCTATGGCACGCTTTGGCGGAATTTTACCGGTGCCCGAATTGATTGATTTCTGGACTGCGCACAATCGTTGTTCGAACAATCCGTACACGACGATGGAGCCCGACAGAGATCCGAAAGATGGAACGCGGGTACAGCGCCAGTCTTGGGGATCGAGCGGCAGTGAAGTAGTTTTGTATCGCATCGAAGGAGGAGGACATACGTGGCCTGGCGGTTTTCCTTATGCAGGAAGAGAATTCGCCGGGCGCATCAGTCAGGACATCAACGCCTCGGAACTACTCTGGCAGTTTTTCAAATCTCACTCGCGTTGAAACAAGCATGACCAGCGCAAGTACGCGCCGGTCATGCAAAGTGCAATCGAGGGCGGCGGACGACGAAACGCACCGCCCATTGATTGCTGTTTCGGGTTAGCTGACGGGCGCAGCAGGTGCGCTCATTTCAGCCGTCGGTCTGGGACCGCGACCCGGTCCGCCATGTTTGAAGTGCTTGTGATGACCACCTTTGAAAGACCGTGCAAAGCGCATCTTTTGTCTTTGTTCCGGTGTCAGTGTTTCTGCAAAGTCGGCTTTGAACGCAATCATCAAGTTGGCGATGTCGGCTTTCAAATCATTGATTTTGCTTTGCGTGGTCTTGATTGCTGCCCGGTCGATGGAAGGCTTGGTGAGCAAATCTCTCAATTCACGGGAATTCTTCGACAATTCAAGTTTTTTCGGTCCGATTGCATCTTTCAGAGAATTCTTCATGGTGAAGAGTTTTTCTTTCTGTGCATCTGTAAGATCGAGTCCGCCTTTCATGCCGCGATGATGGGCGCCGCACTTGCCTTTACCGCCGGGTCCGCCGGTCTTTTCGGCAATGTTGGTTTGGGTTACCGGCGATTCGATCGAGCCGGTTTGCGTATCTGCAAAGGCAGGCGCAACGATGGAAAGCGAACTGATCGATAAAACAAATAGTTTCCTGTAATTCATAATGCAATAACTCCTTAATCGCACCACAAAGCTCACCGACTGGTAGATGGTCCTCATTGAGGCATCCCCAAACTTCGGCGCAGCCAATTTTTGCTTACAACTGTATAGACGTAAGTTCGGCGAAAAAAGTTCAAAGAAAATCGCTGCCAAATCAAAAAAATTTCGGCAGCGACATATAAATATGATTGCTAGAGGGTCTGACTGAGCGTTTTGACCTGTTTAATCGATCAAAGAACACGACGGAGCTGATGCGCCGTCATTTATCAATAGATATTCCGATCCTTGAATCGGCGACTAACAGCCGATTGCCTGATTACGATTGACTGATTAACAGATTAACCGTTCGAATCTGAAGAAGAACCTCCACCAGCGGCGGCGGCTTCAGCTTTCTTGTCCTTGAGACGCTTCCAGGCTTTCGCCAAACCGATGATTACCAAAGGCATGGCAAGGACACAGACCAGAATGAGCGGATCTTGAAATATCTCCATGTTGCTCCTCCACGAGCCAGACGTATTGGTATTGCTACCCCGAACCTTCTAATGACTTCCAAAGAGGCAAATGTCTTGGCCTCAAATTTATTCCCGGGTCGCCGGTACCAAAACATAGTACCTCAATTTTTTTAACTTCCTAAGAATTACTTCTGCACACGAGGGAAATTCATTCACACGGATGCAAAATATTTCTAGACCTTGTTGGCACAGTCACCATTGGTGGTGCGCATGGCGACGCGGTTTCGATCGACGCATCAATCAACGAGAACAGTCATTTTCTCGAAACTTAACGGTCTACATGAATAGATTAAACTTTGACATATAAAAGATAAGTATCTGATATCTTTTGAACCGTTCTGTCGTCGGGCGTCATCGGAATTCTCGCGACGGCAAGGTTCGCGGCAAATTCACGCCCTGAGCGTGTCCCTGCCGTCGTTTCCACTGCAAAACCCACTTGACAATACAGCGGTCAGTCGCTAACTGGAGATTGAAAATGAACACAGCCAAACAGGTAGTCAACCCTCTGCGCGAGTTGTCGTCATATGGGCAGTCCGTGTGGCTCGACTTCATCAGGCGCAACCTGTTGAATAGCGGCGAACTGAAAAGACTGGTGGATGAGGACGGTCTGAAAGGAATGACGTCCAATCCCGCAATCTTCGAAAAAGCGATCGCCGGCAGCAACGATTACGCGGACACTCTGGCCGCTTTGAGAAAAGACAGCAAATTGACCGCGATGGACATCTACGAGCACATCGCTGTCGAGGACATTCAGAAAGCCGCAGACATTCTCAAGCCCGTTTACGAAAAAACGCAAAAGCGCGATGGCTACGTAAGCATGGAAGTCTCCCCTTTCCTCGCCAATGAAACGCAAAAGACAATCGACGAAGCTAAGCGCCTCTGGAAGTGGATTAACCGCCCGAACGTCATGATCAAAGTTCCTGCCACCAAGGAAGGCATTCCTGCGATTAAAGAGCTTATTGCTTCAGGCATCAACGTCAACGTCACCTTGCTCTTCTCGCAAGAAGCATATGAAGCAGTTCATTGGGCTTACATCGATGGACTCGAGCAATTTCACAAGTCAGGCGGTGATTTGAGCTCTGTAGCCAGCGTCGCGAGCTTCTTCGTCAGCCGCATCGATACACTAATCGACTCGATAATCGAAGAAAAATTGAAAACAGCGCAAGGCGATGAAAAGACGTTGCTGAACAAAGTAATAGGCAAGGTCGCAATCGCTAACGCCAAACAAGCGTATCAAAAGTATCTGCACATCATTGCCGATGCACGTTGGAAAGAACTCGCCAAGCATGGCGCGCAAACACAGCGTTTGCTCTGGGCAAGCACCAGCACAAAAAATCCAGCGTTCCCGGACTGCATCTACGTCGATGAGCTAATCGGCAAAGACACAGTCAACACAATTCCGCCCAGCACATTCGATGCATTCAGAGATCACGGTGTTTTGAAAAACACGCTCGAAGCGAATATTGCGCAGGCAAATGAAGTAATGGAAAACCTCGAGAAGAGCAAAATCTCGATGAAAGAAGTTACCGACAAACTGGTCGTCCAGGGCGTCGACCTCTTTGCCGATGCATTCAAGAAATTGCTCGATGCCGTTGAAAAGGCGCGCACCAGTGAACCGAAATCGCTCATCGACAATATCAAATATGTGCTGCCCGCCGATTTGAAGACAGCGGTTGAGAAAACCACCGAAGAATGGCAGTCCAAAGACAACATGAAGAAGCTCTGGTCCAGGGATGCTTCACTGTGGACAGGTGGCGACGAGAGCAAATGGCTCGACTGGTTGAATATCATCAACGATCAGCTCGCTCACATAGACAACTTAAAGAAGCTCTCCACTGAAATCAAGGACGCAAAATTCAAGTATGCCCTGTTGCTCGGCATGGGCGGCTCCAGCCTCTGCCCTGACGTTTTGCGCATGACCTTCCCTAAAGTAGCCGGTTATCCGGAACTGCATGTTCTTGATTCGACCGACCCGCAGCAAGTGAGAGCAGCGGAAAAAGCGATTGATGTAAAACAAACAATCTTCATTGTTTCATCCAAATCGGGCACCACCCTCGAGCCCAACATCATGAAACAGTACTTCTGGCAAAAGACAGTCGAAGCGGTCGGAGCAGACAAAGCCGGTCAACACTGGATCGCAGTCACCGACCCGGGCTCGAAGCTGCTTGCACTGGCAGAGTCGGAGAAATTCCGTCACATCTTCCTCGGATTGCCCGGAATCGGCGGGCGCTACTCAGCACTCTCCAATTTCGGCATGGTACCGGCGGCGGTGATGGGTCTCGATGTCGAGAAATTCCTCGACAGTGCAAGGGAGATGGCGCATGCCTGCGCCGGCACAGTCCCTGTAAAAGAAAATCCTGGAGCGATGCTCGGCATCATCATGGGCGCTGCAGCCAAAGCCGGGCGCGACAAACTGACCATAATCACATCCGCCAAGATCAACGATCTTGGAGCGTGGCTCGAACAGCTCATCGCTGAATCGACAGGCAAAAACGGCAAGGGAATTATTCCAGTCGACAGAGAGATGCTTGCACAACCTGATGTCTACGGCAAAGACAGAGTATTTGCGTACCTGCGCTTGGCTAACGGTGCCGACGAAAAACAAGACAAGGCTGTCGATGCTTTGGAAAAAGCAGGGCATCCGGTGATCAGAATTACGGTCGACGACATCTACAATCTCGGCCAAGAATTTTTCCGCTGGGAAATTGCCACCGCGGTTGCCGGTGCCGTTATCGGAATCAACGCATTCAATCAGCCAGACGTAGAAGCCAGCAAAGTGGCGACGCGCGAGTTGACGGAAGCATTCGAAAAGTCAGGCAAACTCCCTGAAGAAAAGCCTTTCTTCGAAGCTGACGGCGTCAAGCTATTTGCCGATGAGAAAAACGCCAAAGAAATCGAATCAGCGGCGGGCTCGACCAAAACTCTCGTCTCGATGCTTAAGGCGCATCTTGCAAGAGTGAAGGAAAACGACTACGTGGCGCTGCTTGGCTATATCGAGATGACGGCCGCCCATGAGGAAGAATTGCAAGCAGCGAGATTGGCGATTAGAGACAGTAAAAAAGTCGCTACCTGCCTCGGCTTCGGTCCTCGCTTCCTGCATTCCACCGGTCAAGCCTACAAAGGCGGACCCAACAGCGGGGTCTTCCTGCAAGTCACCGCCGATGATACCGAAGAACTTCCTGTTCCGCAGCAGAAATATACCTTCGGAATCGTCAAGGCTGCTCAAGCGCGAGGCGATTTGAAAGTGCTCGATGACAGAGGCAGAAGAGCTTTGCGCGTGCATCTCGGAAAAGATGTCGCCAAAGGGCTGAAGGCTCTGTCCGCTGCCGTTAAAGAGGCAGTGAAGTAGGAGGAGTAAATATGCAATTGGGAATGGTCGGATTGGGTCGTATGGGCGCGAACATGGTCCGCCGCTTGATGGCGGGCGGTCATGAATGCGTCGTCTACGACCGCAATCCGGAACCGGGAAAAGAACTGGCAAAGGAAGGTGCCACCGCCGCGTCAAGCTACAAAGACTTGATCGGCAAGTTGGCCAAACCGCGCGCGGTTTGGGTAATGGTGCCATCAGGAAAAATCACTGATGATGCCATTGCCGAGCTTTCCGAAATTTTGGAGCCGGGAGATACCATCATCGATGGTGGCAACTCTTATTTCAAAGATGACGTTCGCCGAGCACACATGCTGAAAGAAAAAGGCATCACCTTTGCCGATTGCGGAACCAGCGGCGGAGTGTGGGGAAAAGACCGCGGATATTGCCTGATGGTCGGAGCAGAAAAACAAGTCTTCCAGAGACTCGAGCCGATCTTCGCGACGCTTGCGCCAGGAGAAAGCGACATTGCTGAAACTCCCGGGCGCGAGAAAAACAGTGCGGAGAAGGGCTATATTCATGCCGGCCCCGTCGGCGCCGGGCACTATGTGAAGATGGTGCACAACGGCATTGAATACGGATTGATGCAGGCATACGCTGAAGGTTTCAGCATAATGGCCAGTGCCAATTCCGAAGAATTGCCGCAAGACATTCGCTACGACATCAACGTCGCGGACGTCGCCGAAGTCTGGAGACGCGGGTCGGTTGTCGGCTCTTGGTTGTTAGATCTGACATCGATGGCGCTGTGCGAAGACAAAGAGTTGGCGTCGTACACCGGCTTCGTTCAGGATTCTGGTGAAGGCAGATGGACGATTCAGGCGGCAATCGAGCAAGCCGTGCCTGCTGAAGTCTTGTCGGCCGCGCTTTATACGCGTTTCCGTTCGCGGCAAGAACAGCCATTCGGCGAGCGATTGCTTTCGGCGATGCGCTACAAATTCGGCGGACATCTAGAGTTAAAACCCCAAGCGGAAATGAATCGCACCCCTGCAAAAACAGGAGCTTCATCATAACTTTCCGCATTTAAGCAAGGAGAAGAAATGGAAAAAGCAATGTTTGGTGCCGGATGCTTTTGGGGAGTTGAAGAAGCATTCCGCACCATGGACGGCGTCAAAGACACCAAAGTCGGTTACAGCGGCGGCAATACCGAAAATCCCACTTACGAGCAAGTTTGCAGCGATCGCACCGGTCATGCGGAAGTAATTGAAATTGAATTCGATCCGTCGGTCATAACCTACGAGCAGTTGCTCGACAAGTTTTTCACCATCCATGATCCGACCCAATTGAATCGGCAAGGACCGGACGTCGGCAAGCAATATCGGACAGCTATTTTCTTTTACTCAGCCGAGCAAGAAAAGGCAGCCAGAGAAAAGATCGGCGAGCTCGGCAAGTCCGGCAAGTTTCGCGGCCCGATAGCCACTGAAGTGACGCCCGCTGCAAAGTTTTACCCCGCCGAGGAATATCACCAGAGATATTTACAAAAGCGCGGAGCCAATGTCTGCCACTGACTTGGCGACCTGTATAATGTGCACTCACCTTAGGACTAGGTTGATAGTCCCAACAATGGAGGAATGAGCTCATGTCGAGCCCGGCAAACAGCCAAATGAACAGATTCAAAAAGCTAGCTTTGAGTTTTATTTTCGGTCTTGTAATCTCATCGATTGCAGGTTTTGCACCGCTCGGTGCCAACGCCGATTCAACTCAAAACCCGGCATATGACAAGGCAGTTCAGTCCATGCAATCGAAAGCCTACAACGATGCCATCAAGGCGTTCGATGAAGTTCTCGGTTTGCAAGCCACCAATGCCAAGGCTTATAACCTCCGCGGACAATGTTTCTTCGCGCTCAAGCAATACAAATTGGCAGTCAACGATTTCGGCGAAGCCGTCAAATATGACGATGACAATGCCGAGTATTACCTCTGGCGCGGTTCCGCCGAGGTAAAAACCGGCGACCACACCGCCGCTGTCAAAGACTTCGAAAAAGCGATCACACTCGATCCCAAGCTGGCGAGAGCATACGCCGGTATAGGCGATGCTTACAAAGCTCAAGGTCAAATCGATCTGGCGCTGCAAAAATACAATCAGGCATTGTCAGCATCTCCAAAAGATGCCGAGATTCTCACCAAACGCGCCGATGCTTACATTGACATGGGCAACAACGACGCCGCCCTCAAGGACTACAACTTTGCAATCCAAATTGCACCTGAGTACGGCACCGCTTACATCAACCGAGGTACAGCATTCAGCGGATTGCAAAGACCGGAAGATGCGCTCAAAGATTACGACAAGGCGCTCGCAATGGACCCATCCAATGCCGACTTGCTCAAGAAGCGTGGGCATGAATACTTCAAGCTGAAAAACGCAAAAGAAGCTCTGGAAGACTACAACGATGCGCTCAAGCAAGACCCGACCAGCGCTCAGCTCTACTACCACCGCGCCAAAGCGTTGATGCAGTTGGGCTCCAACGGTGAAGCCATGGCCAGCCTGGAAGACGCTCTGAGATTGGACCCCAACCAGGGCAATTTCTACCTGGCCAGAGCTTTTCTATGGCACAAACTGGGCAAGTCCATCCTCGCCCACGAAGACATCAAACGCGCTCAATTCTTCGATCCTTCGCTTCCGAAAGAAATCAAATTCGAAAACGATCCGAAGAATCCGGACAAATACTTTGAAGAAACCTTCCTGACCGACACGAACAAGACCGGACTGAAGGATACTTCCGAAACCTTGAAGCCCCAATAACGGGCGCTCGAAAGGTACGAACGGGGGTGCCCTGGCGCCCCCGTTTTCTTTTGCTCCGGCAGCGGTACATTGAAATTCCGGTCCTAAAAATTGTCGGTGGTCGGTACTTCCAATTAATCGTCGGGGCGACGATAATCAATCAATGTTGCCTGAGCTGTCAGGCTGTGTCGGCAAGGAGCTAACTCGGTGCAGGAAACCGATCGACAAAGAGAAGCCAGAAAGCGGTGGGAAATCTACAAGACCGCGGGACAGCAGGCGCACCTGCAGGGTCAGATAGTCCAGTCGGAGCTGAGCTGGCTCAGTTCGCTGGAAGAGGCTGAGAGCCTGGGAGAAGCCAGCCAGCAGCTCGTAATTTCATTGGAAGGCTTATCCGAGGTCTACTGGGCACAGTGCAAGTACGCCATGGCTGCGCCTCTATGCCGCCGCCTGTTGCGAATTTATGAAACTACCCTGGGCACGGATCATATGGACGTCGCGGTCATAGCCAATAATCTTGCCATGCTCTATCACTCGTGGAAAAAGCACGAAGATGCCGAACGCTTTTACAGGCAAGCGCTGGCTATCAAACAGCAGCATCTTCCGGAAAATCATCCCGACATCGTCACTTTGTTGGCGAGCTATGCGCGTCTACTTTACGAGACCAACCGCAAAGAAGAAGCGGACATGCTGAAAGCGACATCTCCGGGATTCGCTCAAACGTGGAAGCGCTCCGGCACCTGGGCTGCGCACAAATAACCAGCGCCCGCATAACTCGATCGTTCGCCAGATATTCATTACATTTTCGCAATACTGTCTTATTTGTGGTACTGCCTGAAATGTCTTGGGCAATCTTAGAACAGAGTTAAACACGGCCGGCGAGATTGTGGATTTCAGGCACAACGCCGCCCCTCATAAGTAGCGGGCTTAGCAATTCTACCGAGCACAGCCCGCCGGTCGTGCGTTATGTGAGTTTAGTATCGGTACAAGGCTAGCAGGGGGACCGCTTGCGGTTTCCCTGCGTTAACTTTTTCTGCACCGTATATAGTGCGCCAATAATTCAACAGCTAACTCAAGCGCTCGGAAGTCGAACGTCCCTTCTCAGCTTGTAGGGCACATTGATGCGCAACTCGTCCAGAGAATCATCGAGCGAGATTTCATTGTTGGCGGCATGTTGCAGCGCCCGCACGCCATCGGCAACTGTAATGGCACGGTGCCTGATCAAAAATTGGCAACGCAATGCTGCCAGCAAGGTCGCTTCGTCGATAGCACCTGCCACGACAAGCATCTTGCCGATCAAAGAAGGGTAACGCGCCGTCAATTCAATCGCTTTTGAAATTTGCGATTCATCAACCAAACCGCACTTTCTAAGCAGCTCACCAATCACCACTCGTTGCTCGGGCGATGCCTCGTCCTCCGGCAACTCCGACAATCCCGCCGCCTTTCTCAAGTCTCGAACCGCAGCCGGCAATTCCATATCGCCGCCAAGTATTCGTCCTTGCAAAACGAGAGCGACTTCCAGCACTGATTCCGTGAGCAAGCCAAGCTCCAGAAGAGCCGAACCAACCGTCAGCTTGCGTTCCAGACCCAGTTCCAGAGCATTCATCAAATCGCTCTCGGTGAGAACACCGGCAAGCATGAGAAATTCACCAAGCCTGATTGAACGTTTATGATAACTGCCGCTCTTTTGTTTGGAGACGATCTTGGTGCCCGCAGAAGTATGGGAGCGTATTTCTTTAGTGCCGGTCACGTAAGTGAGATTGCCGTCGCGGATCATGCGCTGCACTTCCAGAACTTTTGCCAGCACCGAATGCGATACTATGCCTTTAAGAATCAAAACGCGCCCGAGCGGCAAGTTGGATGCATAACCCTCATGCTGCGCCTCTTCCAATTGCTCTTTGGTAATCAAGCCGGAGTCCATCAGCAACCCGCCAAGACTGCTGGGAGAAGGTGTGTTGTGCACGCGCGTACGCCAGCCCAGACGCGCCAGGGCATCAGCAATCGACAAGCCTTCATTGCGAGCCAGAGGCACAGCCATCTTCGCCTTCGCCAGAGGCAGATCCCAAATCTTCATCATGGATTGCAGCGCCACCGTCAAATTGATGTCGGCTTCCGACACTTTATTCGAGAGGACAAGTGAGCGCCCGAGCGGCAAGCTCAACTGCACCGCATCGCGTATGGAAGCTTCCAGATCATCGGCGCTGAGAAAGCCGAGCTGGACCAGCAGTTCACCAAACAAAGGGACCTTGTTCGCATTCATGTGCTTGAAATTGTTATCGCTACAGCCAGGGTATCTGAATCCGGAATATTAGCAAACTAGAGATGTCAGAAGATGAAAAGCCCTCAGCGACCGCGTTGCAGACCGGCAACGACAAAATTGGCAGCCAGCGCCTGGCGCAAGCCGATACCGATAACGGGCGCCGGATCCGGCAGGCGATTGGGAAAGATGGGCAGAGAATTATTGTCGAAATGTCCAACCATGTGCAAAACCTTGCCCTTGCCGAATGAAAAAGCAACAGCAAGAATGCCCTGCCGATCAGGATCCAATGGCGCCAGATCACGGCTCACAGCAAGAACTTTTACGACATCGGGTTTGAGCACCCTTATGGTCTGACTCTCCTCATCTAGTTTCCAACTGGCATTGCTTACAGTGCCCCCAAAAAATTCGCGCTCAGGCAGCACTACATGAGCGTCCACAACATTGCCTTTGCTCTTGCCTTTATTCCATTCGACAAAGCCCGGAAAAGTTTGCCGCAACATATTGTCGAGAGCCCAGTCAGTGGTCAGGAGATAGCCTCCCCTCACCACAAAATCCCGTATCCCCTGCAAAGCATTTCTGTCCAGTGTGCCCGCGCAATTAACCACAAGCACTTTGGTTCTTGCAAGTCCGATGCTGTTGAGTTGCCCGGAGCCTATCGTCGTATGCGGAATACCGAGCTTCTTCAAAGTGTGATCGGCTTTGTCCCATTGACCTTTTATCTCAAGCACTTCAATCGGATCTTGCGATTGAGTCTTGAGAGAGAACTGCGGATGCGTTTTGCCGAGCCAGCCTCGATAGACATCTTCTTCCACACGTGCCGGTTTAGGTCTTTTCTGAACAGCATCAGTCTGAGCAATGCCCGCTGCGGCAAAAGCATCATCCGGCGCTGTTTCGCGCATAACATTGCCTTCCAAAACCGGTTTATTATCAGCACTGCCCGCGGTACCATCGCGCACGGCATTGCCTTGCAAGGCCGGCGGTTTCACATTCAACATCATCGTCGCACGACCGACTGCGGCAGGATCGACACGCGATGCTGTTTCAGCTCGGCTCTTCCCCTTCGCCCCATTGTCCGACGACGTCTCACCTGAAAACGATGGCGCGACCGAAGGCATCTCCTGCGTCCTGGCGCCCTTTGCGAAGGCGGCCGACGCTTGCCACGATGCGACTGGATCGAAGAAAGTGTTGACGGAAACCGGCGCGACAGTAAGGCTGAAGCCCGTCAGAGCGGCGGCAACCAGGTGCATTCTCAGAATTTGCCGACTGTTCAAAGAGCATTATTCCTAGGCGCCGGTTTCACATAATAAACCGACGACACCGAAAATCTTTCGTTCCCGAGGTGCCGCGTGACGGAGACTTCACTCCAGACTATTCAGAAAACTAATTCCAGAGGTCGATAATAGTCGTCAAGATTGGCGCAAGCTTTTTCACATTCACCGGCTTATTCAGATAAAAATTCATCTTCAAGCCGAGCGCGCGGGCGATATCTTCTTCCGCTTCGGACACGGTCAGGACAACCACCGGTATCTCTTCCAGCTTCGGATTGTCCTTAATGACTTCCAGGACCTCATGCCCGTTCTTTTTCGGCATGTTCAAGTCAAGCAGGATCAAATCCGGGCTCTCGGCATCCTTGTATTTGCCGCGTTTGCTCAAATACTCGATGGCTTGCTCGCCGTCGGTGACAATTGTCAATGTATTCTCCAGCCCACTCTCCTTCAGCGCCTCTTCAGTCAGGGCGATGTCGGCCGGGCTGTCTTCAACAAGCAAAATTTCGACGGGATTTTTCACAAACTATCTCCTAGATTCATCCGGCAGAATAAAGCACAACTGCGAACCTTCTCCAAGTTGGGACTCCGCCCAGATTACGCCACCGTGATGCTCCACGATCTTCTTGCAAATTGCAAGCCCGATTCCGGTACCGGGGTATTCGGTTTTCGCATTCAAGCGACTAAACATACCAAAAATCTTGTTGAGATAGCGACTATCCATTCCTATTCCATTATCCTTGACAGAAAATTGATAGTCTCCATTCTCTCGTCGCCAACTAATATGAATTTCCGGAATGGTGTCGGGTGCGTGAAATTTCAGCGCATTGGCAATCAGATTCTGAAAGAGTTGAACCATTTGCAATTTGTCGGCCACGACAGACGGTAAGTCGTCGCATTTAATTTTTGCCCCGGTTTGTTCGATGCTAACACTCAAATTGTCCTGAACCTCTTGTACGACTTCGTTCAAATCAGTAGGCTCAAAACGTTTTTCATGCGAGCGGATTTTAGAATGATCGAGAACGCCGCGAATCAACTGTTCCATTCGCACAACGGCATCGTCGATGAAAGTCAGAAAACGTTTTCCGTCCTCGCCTAATTCCGCAGCATGCCTTCTTTTGAGAAGATCGACAAAACCCTGAACAGACTTGAGAGGCTCCTGCAAATCGTGCGCGGCAATTTTTGCGAACTCTTGCAATTCGGCATTTGAGCGCGAAAGATTTTGCATTTCTTTGGCGAGCAACTGCTCAAGCCGTTTTCGCTCTACGATTGCGGTAAGCTGCTTGCCGATATTCGCCATTACTTCAAGAAACGGCGCATCAGGTTTTTCATTGTCGCCGGAGAAAAATTCCACGATGGCAAAAAGACGAATGCCTTCATAAACCGGCACTGCAAGCCCGCTCTTGATGCCTTGATATTTGCTCAGCCAGACACACAATGCAGAATCATCATTGCCAATATCATCAAGCCAAACCGGAGCGCCGGACTGCCAGGATTTACCGGCGATGCCGACGCCCATGAGCAGCCGCTCGCGCAATACCGAATCATCCGCTCGAATTTTAAATCCTTCCGGGAAATACCAAACTTTCGATACCTGGCACTCTCCTTTAGACTCGGAATCCACAATATTGCCGCAACCAATCGACCAGCGCGTGTGAGTGCAGACTTCTTTGAGCAGCAGCGCGACTGCATCTTCAACTGATGGTGCAAGATTGATGGCGATGGTGACAGATTGCAACAGATCTACAAGAACCATTTTCTGTTCGAGAACAATTTTCTGCCGGAGCGTTTCCTCCGCAATGCGCTTTTCAGTGGTGTCGCGCGCTATGCGAGCGTATCCCCTGAGATTCCCTTCGGCATCGAACAAGGGCGTGTTGATGAAATTCACCCAGTAGCGCGTGCCGTCTTTTCGTTTTCTCCATCCTTCATCTTCATAGCGCCCTTTCAACACAGCTTCTCTCAGTCCATGTTGCGGCTCGCCGCGATCGATGGCCGATTGCGGATAGAAAATCGATAAATTCCTGCCCAGGATTTCTTCACTCGAATAGCCCGTGATGCGCTCGGCTCCGGCACTCCAGGTGACGATATTGCCGTCGGTGTCGAGCATGAAAATCGCGTAGTCCTTGGCGCTTTCGACAAGCAGTCGAAATTTCTCTTCTCCCTGCCTGACTAATTCTTGCGTACGCGCTCGGTCGATGCCGTACCTGATCGAACGTTTCAACAGCTCGCCGTCTATGCGCCCCTTGATCAAATAGTCCTGCGCTCCTTCGCGCAATGCCTCGGCAACTTGGGAGGCATCATCGGTCGAAGTCAAAACAATGAGCGGCGCACTTCTCGCCTTCGCTCTGACGGCGCGCAAAGTGTCCAATCCATCGGAATCCGGCAGGGAGAGATCCAGAAGGATGCAGTCAAAACTTGTGTAGTCCAGGCACGCCAGTGACTCTCTCAGCGATGCAGCGCTCGTTATCTGAAAATTGTCGTTGCGCAAAATAGCCGTCACCGCTTTGAGCTGCGCTCGACTGTCTTCAATTACTAGAATCGACTGTGACATAAGCTACAATCCATGCATGCTCAAATTCTTACTCAAAACCGTTGCCGGTGCTCTAGCCTTCATTTACATTCTTCCTTTAATTCCGGGCATCGAATTCAAAGGTGGCTTTACCGATGCTGCCATATTGGCAATTGTTTTTGCATGCCTCTTATGGGTGGTTGAGGCTGCTGCAATTTTGCTAACAGCCGTGTGGACCATCTCCACTCTTGGTTTAGCGCTCCTGTTGCTCATCCCGCTCTGGATTTTAGGTTTTTGGGTGCTTCCGGCATTAGCCCTTGAGCTGGTTGCTTTTGTGGCGCCCGAACATTTATCCATTCACGGATTTTTGCCCCCAATTCTGGGCGGATTAACAATGACGGTCATAAGCATGTTGACCGGTGGGCTGACAGTGACCGTAAAATGCCTCGAAAAGGCGCGCGGAAAAGACTGAAGAAACCAAATGAGACTGCGAACCTGGTCAGTCGTCTGTAAATCCGGCACAACAGCGGAAATTGAGCAGCGCTTCCACAGGCTCCTCTTCCGGAATGTAAGCATCCAGCAATGAGTCGATCTTCGTTTTTACAGATCGGCAGCTCATTGATGAACGCTTGCAGCTACCGTGGCAAAGCCTGATTGGGCAAACGGTCGGGTTGATGAATTCGGTCCGCCAGCGCGCGAAAAGACCACCTTCAGGAAGTGAGCTGGTCAAACCGGTTGATTGTGCGCCTGGAGCGCAGCACGGGCTCTGGCAATTTGTGCTTTCAGCGGCAAAGGGTGAAACAGATGCAGCTTGGGCGGGAGAAGTCTGAGAGGCTGGCGTTTGAGAGGTCGCAGCTTGCGACGGAGGAACTTGAGCGGGTGGGGTCTTAGGGCGGGCTGGGCGCTCGATTCTGAATGATTCTTGTGCGCTAGAAACACTCACAGCCACAACAAAAAATGCAGCAAGAAACACGACAATGCTGGTTTTTGCCCGAATTACGCGGATTTGCATCCGGTTAAAACCTCAAAAGACTCCTTAATGGACCGGCGCCGCCGCCGATTCGGCAGACAGGGCAATGCACCCCAGCGGATCGTAGCGCATAATTGGTGCCCACTGAGAGCGCTATGCCGAAAAGTGCGCGAGTGAGTTGCGCGCCGGCACTGGGTCCGCGATTTTGCGTTGCTTGAGTTACCGCCTGGCTGCGCTGAGTCTGAAGCTGGAAGGGCTGGGGCTGAGACGTATTAGCTACAGGGGTTTGCGGAGTCGAGACCGTCAACTGAGGCGCATTAGGATCGTTAACATCCATGTAAGCTGCGGCTTCTTCCTGAATTTCGCGAGTGGTCTTTGCTCGGGCGCGATAGAAATTGGGTGCGGGAGCCGGTCCATTGTGCGCGCTGTGGCCGCTATGGCGCCCACTTCTGAATCCATACTCGCCTGGTTCTGATTCAAAGCGATCCGAGCTGCGCATTGCAGACTCATTGGCGACTGTTTCTTGCCCGGCGCTCTGGCGCGAATAGTAGTCGCGAATCTGTTCGCTTCTCGACTTTTGAGAAGCCGGTTGTTCGAACTCATCGGCAGCCGACGCTCTTTTGCCGCCGGATTGCTGCTCTGCATTGCCGACAACACCGAGCTGAGATTCAAGTGATTCGACGGCGTCCAACAATTCACGGTCATGGGGACTGAGATTGAGCGCGGCACGATAACTCATGAGTGCGCCGGCCAGGTCGTTTTTCTTCTCGGCCAATGCACCCAGGTTGAAATAGCCATCAGGATTGCGAGGTTCTATTAATACGACTCGCTTAAATAGATGTTCCGCTCTGGCGTCGTCGCCATTGCGATGAGCTTCCATCCCTTCGCGCAAAAGACTGGCGGCATGACTGCCTTTATGCGTTTTCCCCCGCGAAATGCGGTGGGCGCTGGAAGGCGCATAAGTCGCTTCCGGCGCTGCTGAGCGCGGCTTTTCCGTTTTGCGCGCATCAAAAGTTGGAGTTTCGGAAGCGAGCAGTGTCTCAGGTTTGCTAACGACTGCCGGTTTCACGGCAGTGTTTTTCGCCGCTTGCTTGGAGGCTGCTTTTCCAGTTTTCTTGCCCTTCTTAGATAACTTTTCCGGAGCTTTAGCTGCGCCGATCGGTGCCGCCTTGGCACTCGCTATCTGCTGATTGACGGGCACAGACGCTGACTGCGATGTCGGCGGTGTTTGGGCAACCGGCTCGGGCGTCGGCTGACTCGAAGGCTGACTCGAAATTTGGCCCGCTGGCTCGGCAGAGCCGGACAAAGACGTTTCCCAAGCGGATGATGCAACGGCTGGCGATGAAGTTTTCGCGACAGTTTCGCTCGGCGATTGCGCAGCATCTTGCGCAGTTTTCTCCGCATGAGTGCTCGGCTCGCCCTCAGTCTGTGCCGGTTTTGTCTCAGAATGCTGCGCCCTCTTCGCGACTTTTATCTTCTTACGGTCAATTAAAAGCGTCGACGTTATCCTTTCTATGCGCGCCTCATCCGTACCATTCTTCTTCCTGCCGAAAATGCGCTTCTCTACCCGCGCCAGCCTGACTCCCATGTCGGGCTCAGTGGACGGCTCGCCGAAAAGAATCGTCTCGGCATGAGCGAGGGCGGGCTCGTCATTGTCCGCCGCGAACACCGGCAGACTCGGGCACAAGAGACAAAAAGCCAGAGCGGCGCTCACCCCGCTGCGCACGAGATGAGACATCGATAGCCTTGCCTGCAGGCTGTGTGGGTGCATATGTTAAACCACGAGACTATAACTAGTTACTAACTTTATTATGCCCAGCGACGAAATTCTGCGCTTGATGTTCCCGGGCATACAAAACCACATACTTCAACATGCTTCTTACCTGGCCTAACAGACGTCGGTTTCCGGTTTTACGTGGGGAGCCGAGAATACAGAATACGAACTTTGTCGACTCTCATCGCCCTGGAGGAAAGCATATGCTGCGCAAAATTGCTGTCTCTATTTTTGTGGCGCTCGCCACGGCAACTCCGGCGTTTTCTGCAATTTCAAACACCCTGAGCGATGCTCAAATGAACGCCGAATTTAAAGGATATTCAGGCGCATTTGTCATAAAGGACCTTAGCGACGGCACAGTCTATCGCTACAACGAAGGTCTCTTGAAAGAGAAATACTGTCCGTGCTCCACTTTCAAAATCGTCAATTCACTCATAGCGCTGGATTCAGGAGTGTTAAAACTCAACGATTCTAAAATCAAATGGGATGGAGTGAAACGAGAGATCGAGTCGCATAACAAAGATCAAGACTTGCAGAGCGCCGTGACGAACTCGGCGGTTTGGTATTTTCAGCGCGTAGCGCGGATGATCGGCAAAGAGCGGATGCAGACTTATCTGGACAAACTAAAGTACGGCAATCAGGACATGTCCAGCGGTCTCACGACATTTTGGCTGGGACCGAATGAATCTCTGCGCATTACGCCCGACCAGCAAATCGACTTTCTGTCGGGGCTTTTCAACGATCAACTGCCGGTGTCGAAGCAAGCAATGAGCGATGTAAGGCAATTGATCAAATTGAAAACGGAAGACGGCAACACACTTTTTGGCAAAACAGGCACAAGTTCGGGTGCAGTATTCGGATGGTTTGTCGGCGCGGTGAAACACGACGGCAAAACATATGTTTTTGCGACCAACGTTCGCGCCAAAGAAAACGCATACGGCAGAAACGCCCGGAAGATCACCGAGTCCGTTCTTGCGAAGATGGGGCTTCTGTAAGAAGCTCCAGGGGCGCTGGCGGGTACAAAGCAGGAAGAGATGGAACTGAAATTTCTTTCTGCTTCCCGCAGCGATCTTTATGCCATTCTTCAAACGAGAAAAGCCGAAACCAAAATTCAAATCCGTGACGAAAACAAAAGTAGTCACGGTTGAAGAACAAGTCGGCATCGATGCGCAACGTTGCGCGCAAATGATGTCGGCTGCGGAAGCGGCATTGAAGTCGAGAAACTTTGCGCAAGCGGAGGATCTCTATTCCGCATGTCTGCCTCTAATGGAACAGATTTACGCCGGTGACAGCAAAGCGATGGCGGACTGCCTGACCGCTCTTGGTGATGTTTATTACTGGCAAGACAAATTCGGAATGGCAATGCCTCTCTACCAACGCCTGCTGGCGATGCGCGAGCGAATGAAGGACTCGACGCCGGCGGCAATTGTCACGGCGTATCTCAAAAATGCCAAAGCACAAGAGCACATGAATAATGTGGAGGCGGCGCAGGATTTATACAAGCGAGCAGTAGATCTGGCGCAAAAAACTTTAATGCTTGGACATCCGCTGCTCACGAGCGTGCTGGAAGCATACGCCAATTTTCTGCAGGAAAAGACCGCCAACCAGGGATTGGCCGAAGACATGCGCCGCAAAGCAAAAACCAGCAAAGACACTTATGTAGACCCTGCGCTGATGAACAGCGATGCCATGGAAGGCAAAGTGTCAGAGGTGGAATGGAAACAGATTCAGATAAAGAAAGAGAAGGACCCGTCAATCTGGTGGAAGCAAGACGAGGTGGAATCCAACCATCCTCTTGTAGTTGCGCTCCGCAGCTTGCGCCGCCACCCTCGACTGGCGGTGGCATTCCTGACGTTGCCGGTTACCCTTGGTCTTATGGCGGTGATTATTTCGGCTACTTACTATCTGTCCGGCGGCGAAGCAGTGCAAGCACCACTTGTCAGTGCGCAAGAGGTTTTCCGCACACCCGACGCCAAGCAAATGCTCAAAGTATTGCCCGGCAATAAAGTTCAGATAACGTCGCCGGATGCTGACTTGAATCTCGAATACATAACGCTGAGTAATCCCTGGAGACAATTACAGTATTTCTTTTTCGAGTCTCCCCCTCGCGATGTGCTGCTAGTTAAGCAGAGCGACTCTCTGGTCGACACCCACGGCAACGTACTGCAGCCGGGCATTTCGCCAAGCATTTCAACGATTTTGGCAATGGAGCGCTTCAGCAAAGAATTGCACAAAGTAAACGCGCTGACACCGGACGAACTTCGCTTCGGAAAGCTAAAGGAGTTCTGCGCCAAATTCACTTACGAAAATCCGTACACGCATCAAAAGGAAGCACCCAACATCATCTTTGGAGAGCTTGAACGCTTTGCTCGCGTTGAGCAGGTTTTCGAATACTTCAGAGGCGTTCGAACATTCGAACCGCAAAATCTGGTGCACAAAAGTATTCTCAAAGCAGGCAAGGGGAAAATGTTCGTCTCGCCTTCTTTGCTGAAATGCATAGTCATACCGGATGCAAGAGGTCAAGGCAAGGTTTCATTCATTGTTCTTGCCACCGACGAGCGTGGTTTCTTGCTGAGGGTTGCTGAAACCGATGCGAGTTTGTCAGCGACTAGTATCGCCGGCAGTGAGCCTCAAATAGTTAGATCGAGAGACGGCCTGACGAAGTTTTCATCGACTTCGCGAGTCGTCATCTCTAAAGTTTCAAGAGAAGGGGTGAACACGGCAGCGAATTTACTGACTTGGGTTCTCATTCTCCTTCCGATTTTCTTGATCGGCTACAAAGTATTCGAGCCGCGTTTCAACAGGGCACAATACGTCGGCAAGGATTCGCTTACTGAGGTCTGGCTTTCCTACTTATACATACTTGCGCTTTGCGCTTACATTTGTTTCTTCACTGGTGTGGTTTTCTACATCATGTTTCTTTAAACACAACCACATGAACGTCTGAGTAGAATTCAGGACCAGACAATCGGCGGTCTACCCGTTTGCCAAGTTGCAGGCGGCAAGCAGTCTATCTGACCAAGCCCCAGGTCTCTTCGCTGGTTTGCTGGCAAAGAACCATGCGCAAGTGGCGAATCACAGAGCGCAATCCCTGAGCATCGCAATCCGATGGTGCCGTGAACAGCAGCGCTTTTAGCGAAACGATTGCAGTTTTGAGAACTTCAATGCTATCGGTCTCGTCGACGAGGTCGAGGCAATCAGCAACACGGTCGCCCCAGAGACGTGCTCGTCTTTTCACTTCGAAGGGCAACTTTCTGTAGCTCGCCTGACTGCGTGCAGGAGCTACGTCCAGAAGAATATTGTTGATCACCCACTGCCGTTGGGCATCAAACCCGTGACCTAGCGCGAACAAATTGCGGCTCGGGTCACCGTAGAAAAGATATTGCTCAACGCACTGAATAATTTCTTTGGTCGGCTTTGGACCAGCAAGATTGCGAGCGTAATATCCGCGGCCCTTACGCCAGGCACCAGGTATGATACCAGGCGGCAATCCACCGAATATATCTCTGACTTCTACCAGGTTGTCTTCTAGTTCAGAGACAGGACAAATGTACTCTTTCAGGTAACTGATGTTACTGGGCAGCTCTTGCAACAACTACCAATTCCTCACAATCACTGATCAAACTCAAATGAATTCGACTCTCCTATGTTAAGTCGTTGAACGATCGTTGTCGAGTAAAGTGAACGATTACTTATCCCTTGATAACCGCATTCGGCCTCACTATTTAGCGGGCTTTGCTAAGTGCCTGGTTGTGAAGTACGGCGCCGGTCAAAGACTTGCGCTTCTCTCTTTTAATAAGTTTAATCGCCCAAAAATGGCCGCTGCCGTCTACACACAACTTCAACCGTTCTTGAAATAGTGTTGTCTGGAAAACATCATTCCCGGGGCGCGAGTTTCGGAACAAACCGCAGCGCAATCACATTTCAGACAAATCTTCGGATGCACTCAAGCGGATTTCGATTACCAGGAATCGACACCGCCGCCACCAAATCCGCCACCGCTGTCGCCGTCGAAGCCGCTAAATCCGCCGCCGCCTCCAAAACCGCCCCAGCCGCCATCGCCACGACCACCGCCTGAATAGGAAGCGGTCGGTATAACCGGTGCTTGATTGAAGCCGGATTGAATCGAATACATGCCTCGGCCAAGATCGTCGAAATACCAGACGGGGTCGAACGCGCTGTATGTGGTGCCGTCGGTATACGGCTGGTAGAACTCGGGAGGCGCAACGAGCAATTCTTTGAACTTCTCAGCCCAGGTATCGGCGCAGCCCAGCACCATTGCATAAGGCAGGAGGCGGCCGAATATCGTCGGATCTTCTTTTGCTAAAACTGCAATGCGCTGCTTCTCCGCTTTTTCCACAAAGCGCTTGAAAGACAAACATTCCAAGAGCGCTTTCGAGCCAAGCTCTGTGCGCGCGGGCATGGCGCCTGCCGAAAACCATGTTATGAAACCGGAAATCACCAGACCGATCACACCGGCGGCGCCTTCATTCCAAGTGTTGGTAATCATCACGAATGCGGCCGCAACAAATAAAAGAATCGCTATGCCATGAAACATCGAACGATCGGTGTCAGGATGGCGCGTGAAATAACCACCGTTGAGCAACTGCTTCCAAATTGAATTCTTCACATCGATGATGTGAGGTTGAAACTTTCCTTGCAACGTTGACAAATAAGTCTTGTCGCTGACGAAACCGAAGAGCGCGCTCATGAAGAATAACTCGTGCTGCTTCAAAGGAATCGCGCCGGCAGGCGCAGAGAGCTTCGTAAACTCGTAGTCCTTATCGCTCATCATCAGGATGCCGTTATAGGGAATTTGCCGAATTCGCAAATAACCTCTGGCGGCCAGATCGATAAGCGTGGATGTGACGTCGGGCAAATCGATTTTTTCATCGATCAAGGTACCGACTTCCGCCGGAGTAAGATCGACAGGCGGCGTAAAGTCGACTCCAATTGCGCGGCGCGGGCCTTTGTCTTTACCCTGGAAAAACCAGTAGAGATAAAGCATCAACGATGTGCCGAGAGGAAGAACGGCAAGCGGATACCAATCGAGAAATGACTCTTTCGCCATCTGCAACTTCGACGGTTGCGGTATTGCACTGGCGGGAAGTCCGGCGACAATCGTCATACCTTCGCCGGGGCGAAGATTTTTTGCACTGAATACGATATCACTTCCAGTGCGCGCGACAGACGCATGTTTCTTCGATCCTAGATAGCCGAGGTAAGACGTCGTTTTTACGTCCTTGAGTGAAACGCCGTCAGGCAGCGTCAGTTTGGCTACTACAGAATCGATTGGAAATTTGCTGTCGTTGCCGGTGACATTCCAGTAAAACTCAGGAGCATTATCAAAATAGTTGATCACCCGCCTGAGGCTGTACTTGATCTTGTATGTTTTCACCCCGGTCACTGTCACATGGGCTTCGCCAATGCGCATCACCAGCTCTCGATTGATGCGATTGTATTCATAAAAAAGCGGTTTGCCGCTTTCGTCAGTCACCGACTTGAAGTCCAATGGAGTGGTGTATGTTCCGCCGCTGCGGTTATATACGATTGGAATGAAGCGGCGAATCCCGTGACGCAGATTGGTGCCGAAGTCCATAACCAGAGTTTCTTCAACCGTAGCAGTTCCATCTTTGCTGAGGTTGATTTTCGACTCCCAGGATTTCATGCGCTCCGCCAGCGCGGGTGTCGCCGAGACAAAAAGCAAACACGCCAATAGAGTCAGCCTTGTCAGTCCGCTGACCTTTGAGCTGATGGTTTTCATCGACTGTCCTTTTTTTAAAACGACCGGTGAGACTGTTGCCAATTTCGTGCCGACTAAAGAACTGAAAAATCTATTCCCATTCTTGTCGTTTCTCCGCCTGGCAACGTGTTCGTTAATCAAACAATTATATATGGTTCGCCGGGGGTATAATCGAACCAGCCTTGGAGGTTCATCCTTGCATGTATATCGCAATCGGAATGTTGGTTTTTCTGGGCGTTATCGCTCTCTGGATGGTTGGCACTTACAACCAACTAGTTCTAATCAGGCAGAGCGTCAGAGAGAGCTGGTCGGCGATTGAAACCGAATTGCGGCGCCGCTACGACCTCATTCCCAACCTGGTCGAGACCGTCAAGGGCTATGCCGGGCACGAAAAAGACACTTTAGAAGCCGTCATAAAGGCGCGCAACAGCGCTGCTGCGGTTTCCGGGGCGCCGGAAGCGCAAGCGCTGGCTAATAACGCCTTGAGCGGCGCGCTGACGAAACTCATGGCGCTCAGCGAAGCCTACCCTCAGTTGAAAGCCAACGAGAATTTCAATCAACTGCAAAATGCGCTCAACGACACCGAAACAAGAATTTCGCAGGCGCGTCGCTTTTACAACGCCACCGTTCGTGAAATGAACACCGCCGTAGAAACGTTTCCATCAGTGCTTATCGCCGGACCGATGGGGTTCAAGCCGCAAACTTATTTCGGCATCGAAGACCCCAATGCTTTCGATCCTGTAAAAATCAGTTTTTCCAGCGGCAATCAATCGCAAGAACAGGGCGGAGTGATAAAGCTTAATTCTGCGATCGAAGAAAAGAGAAACTAGAGCTTCGCTTCTAACGCAAAAATCATCTCGCCACCACTGGCGGTGATTCAACGTCCCGGATGACATGGCTAAAAAGATGTCCACACTTGCAGTCGATTCATTCCAGTCAGCAAAACCCAATCGCAGCCCGCTGTCCGCGTTTCTGGCTGTTTCTCTGGTCTTTGGTTCGTCCATAGCGTGCTTTGCAGAAGACGCGCCGCTGCCGCCGGCAAAAACGCGCTCCGCCTCCGCGGCGTTCACTCAACCTCTTCCTTCCAACGCCAGCATGTTCGATCGGCTGATGCAGGCAGGCTTGAAAGCGTCTGAAATTCGAGCGGACGATGAAGCTGAAAGCAAATTCCTGGAAGCAATAAAGGAAGCCAAGAAACTTTATGCAAAGCCGGAGCAGTTGATTGCCGCACGCCTGGCATTGGCGGATGTGTATCTGCATAAAGAACGATTTATTCCGGCCAATGACCTGTTTCAACAGTGCATGGATCAGTCGCGCAAGCTATTCGGAACCGAGTCGCGCGAATATGCACACAGTCTTCATGGCGCAGCTTCCGCGGCTTTCCATGCAGGAAAATTCTCGAAAGCGGAGCCTCTGATTCGAGAAGCGATTGAAATCAGAAAGCGCATTCTCGATAAGCGCGATCACGATCTGGCAGAAAGCTACATAATTCTTGGTGCCGTTTGCGGAGCTAAAGGATGGTCGGAAGAAGCGCATACAGCCATGCAACACGGACTCGAGATACTGGAAGACAGTCCCGGCGCACGTTCGCTGGACCTTGCCGATGCTCTTCGCGAAGCGGCTCTTTTTTATCACGCCATAGGAAAACGCAACCGTTCGCGTGAGTATTTCGAGCGCAGTTACAGCCTGAAAGACAAGTCGGTCAACTTCGAGCAGCCGCCCAAGATTGGGGGCAGTGTTCGCTTCAAGTGGGAAGACGGTAGCCCTCGTTCGCAGGAGTTTGCCGATGCGGACTTTCCACTCAAATATATTGCCACCAATCAAGTGCGCGTGGCGTGCACCATTGTTGACTGCTGGGAAATTGTCGGAGTTCTCATTTGCATCACGAATATAGGCGATAAACGCGTCGATCTCGGGCTGGGCAAAGCTTCGCTGACGGAGGCGGCCGAGCCGTACAAGCCGCTTCTGCTGGTGCCGGAAAACACTTTTGATTACCGGCGTCGAGAGCGCACGATGTGGGATTACACTTACAATCGACCGTGGCTTGCGAATATTCAAAAGACTCGCGTAGTAAGAGGTTTTGTTCCGTCAAAAGGACACGACATGTTTCGCGGTCCGAATATATTTGGAATCTACGGCAAATGGGGCGGCACGCAGCGAATTCTGCCGCCGGAAAAGTTCATGCTCAATCGCTCGCCGGAAGGACTGGAAGAGCAAGCACAAGCCGTGGTCGAAGAGGACCTGGTGCGCTCGCGCAATCAAGGAGCGTTCGGACTTGTTCCTGTTACGCTCGAGCCTTTCGAATCAAGAACCGGACAGTTGTTTTATCTAAATCCGCGCAAAGAAGAATTGATGATCACTGTGCCGGTCGGCAATGTCATTTTTACATTCCCATTCCATGCGCCCAAGCGCAGATTTCCAGGATAGAAGACAAAATCGCGCTGGAACAGCGTTTACACATTCACGAAGTACGCTGCAGTCTCGACAGTTCCTCGCCATATCCTTCCTTGTAGGTCGGATATTTGAGTTCGATCTTTAGATCGGAAACGATTTTTCGCGCATCGATTTTCCTGTTTCCCTGCTGCGTGTAGTGGCAACTTTCCAAAGGAACACTCTCAGGGAACGGCAGAGAAAGACGTTCTACAAGCCACTCGACCAACTCACGGTGTGTAGTGGGCAATCGATCGCCGGCGAGATAGATACTTTCTTCAGGCTCGACTTCCAGAGCCCGAAGTATCATCGCGCTCAAATCGTCAACGTGAATTCGAGAAACATAATTGCCGCCATCGCCAGGCAAGCGATATTGCCCGCTCAAAAGCCTGTGGTGGAGCCCACTTCCACGTCCATAAATTCCAGGCGCGCGAATGATGGTAGCCCCGACCGACCACCAACTCTCTTCAGCCTGCAAACGAGTCGTGGATTGTGGCGATTTGAAATCTTCAGAAGTGTTTTCGTCGATTGTTCCTTCTATTTTTCCGTAAACCGACGTGGACGAGACATATACGATTTTTGCGGCCGACGCTTCCGCCAGTACTGACGCCTGGCAATCGGACGAAGGCTCGGGCGGAAAAGTCGCCACGACAAAGGCATCCCTCATCGCAGCAGTCAGTTGTTCCACATTGCCGGAAAACGTTGGAACTATAATAGGCTCGATGCCGGCACTGCGGATCGCATCAGCATGCTCGGCACTGCGGGTGGTGCCGTATAATTCATAGACATGGTTAGTTTCTCTCGCTTTATCAGCAAGCGCGCGCGCCACCTGACCGACGCCAAGAAAGACAAGTTTTCGCTTTTCTGATGCCATTGCCGGTTATGGTTTTTCCCAGCCCATTTCTTCTACGGCGTCATCAAATGAAACTCTCATGCGTTCGCAATAGTGCAAGGCGATGATTGCTTGTTCCACTTTGAGGCGCTTTTGCTCGATCAATTCGTGACACTGATTGGCGGCGCCAAGCAGGACTTTGTCGAGCTTTCCTGCTGCCGTAAGAATTTTCACAACGTCTCCGCCGTGTTTTTTCTTGACCGTCTGAGCTGTCTGCACATCTTGCTCAGTCAGCAAACCGGCTTTGACGAGCAAACCAATCACTTTCGAATCCATCGAATTCTTGGCGATAGCCTTGCGCGCACTCTTCGCATCTACTCCGTAATGCTCACGGATGAAGGCTTCCAGAGCCTCCTCGCGCGTAAGTGCACCGGTGCGAACAACTTCCTGCAAATTCAACGCAGCCTTCAACACAGGCACGCTTATCAAACCTGCTTCTATAAGTACTTGTCCGAGCGGCGGAGCCGTTGCTTCAACATCGCCGGAATCGATCTTTTTGGCTGGCGTTGCCGTAAACGTATTAGTGTCCACCTTGCCGCCGCGAGTGTGCGCCCGCCGAACCGCTTCGCCGGCTTGTTTGGCATTGAGCGTTCCACTCTTGACCATGCCCTGCAATTGCAAAGCCGCGTCCAAAGTAGGCTCCGGAATCAAGCCGGCCTCTACGAGAAAGTGACCGAGCAGAAAATTCGGTCGTTTGGCTAGCATGTCGCCGCCGACTGTAGGATAGCTGCCTGATGCGAACTCGACGGACGGATAAACACCGGATTGCTGAGGTGACGCTGCAGGGTATGTGCCTGATACGCCGGGATTCATTTGACCCGGATAGGCGCCGGATGCGCCTGGAGCCGGTTGCCCCTGGTAGTTCTGATTGGGATCCTGCGGCATCTGCTGCTGCTGCTGCGGATAACCCGGCTGCTGTTGGGGATACCCGGGCGGCATCTGTTGTTGCGGGTAGCCGGGCGGCATCTGTTGCTGCGGATAGCCGGGCGGGTAACCATAGCCGGGCGGATAGCCGTACCCGGGCGGATAACCATAACCGGGCGGCATCTGTTGAGGGTAGCCGGGTGGATAACCATAACCGGGCGGATAACCGTAACCCGGAGGCATTTGCTGAGGATAGCCGGGCGGGTAGCCGTAACCGGGCGGCATTTGTTGCGGATAGCCGGGTGGCATCTGCTGCTGCGGGTAGCCGGCGGGCATTTGCGGCTGCGGCTGTGGCTGAGGGGGCGCCGGTGCCGGCGCGGGTGGCGCCTGCGGCTGGGGAGCTGCGGGCATCCGCGTGTTAGATTCACGCATAAGCGCGCTGGATTTATCGAATGCAGCAAATGAATGCGGCTGCTCATCGGCAAGCCCCTGCCCGTTCGGCTGAGCTTCCGGCTTGGGCGCCGGGGCCTGAACTTCGGGCGGCATTGCTACTTTGGAAATTTCTTGAGGCAAAGACAGATGCAATACGTCCTGCAAAAGTTCGACATCGTCGAAAGGCGTGCTCCACACCACTCTCGAACTGGAGCCCTCGCCTTCATAAAGTGTCCACATCGGCTCCTGCGAGCCGCCGATTTCCGAGCGAACGGTCAAGCTCCACTTGCTGTTCATCGCCGAAAAAGGAAGTTCGACCGTGCAACCCTTATTGACTGTTGCTTCCTGAAGCAAATTCTTCAGGTCGCTCATGCGGGGCGGATATTTCATCGGGTCCAGGCGAACCTGGCGCTTCGGTTTGTACATTCAAAGGTCCCACTGTTTAATCTTCAAGGTAATTGTGCCCGGCTCCCGGCAGTGATCAACCTATATATCTTATTTAGTAAGGAATTCGAGCATTATCGGACTATTTCACGTTGATCGAACGGCTTAAAACCTTATCGCCGGGGCTTTGATAGAGCGCCGCCAGAATCTAAGGTGTTTAGATTTTGAACTTGTTTTCTGGATTACTATTCACAATACTTCCAACGGTGCCAACGAAGATGCCATCCAAGCGAAGCTCAGCAGGACGATAGCAACAAAGATTGAAACAGTCTTTCAAGAGGCGAAGGATTTGTTCAGTTCTTGTGCAGATCAGATGCAGTCTCAAGAGCAGAGATTTACCCCGTTCAACAAATCAAAACTTGATACCAGTTTTTCCGAACTAAAAAATCTGGTGCGCGACAACCCCACGAAGCTTGCTGTTGTTAATGCTGCAGAGGCCAACGCAGCTAAGCACCTGGATGAAACCGAAGCACTGAAAAGATCTCAGCAGTCTTCCGAAGAAATCAGCAGTCAGCTTAATCCACTTTGGGTGCAAGTGCAGAAGCACGAGATTGCCGTCGTGTCTGAGGATTTGAAAGAGCTGGGCGCTCAGGAAAAAGCAAATGCCGAAAGGCTCACGGAAAGCAATGTTCAAAAGTTGCATGACATCAACAACATCAAAGTTGTCTGCCTCTGCTTCAAGGCTTTGGTGCTCCTTCTGGCGATATGTTTTCTCGCTAAAAAATTGACCGACCGTCTCAATTGGATTGCAGCATTGCTGGTTATTCAATTGGCGGCATTCGCAGCTCTTCTCCACAGTCTCGAGACAGAGAGCGAAAGAGAAGTGCAAAGAAATGTGCAGGCGCTCAAAACATTGAGTGCGTTGAGAGAGGTCAATTCATATTTTGCTGATATAAACACGCTAATTGTACAAAACGGGCTGGCGCGTCCAAGAACTTCACACGAAAAGGATTTACAAGGCAGCAGATATGTTCCGCTTTATCCGGATATGGAGCTGGATATCATTGCGCGTTTAGTGGACAAGCGGCACATTATCGCTTTTCACTACGAAACTTTGCATCAACTTCTGCAAGAAGCACCCGCTCAATCGGAAATTATCAACGCCTCGAAGAAGGCGGCAGACAATACTTTCAGCATCATGGAAGCAATGTACGGTCGGCTGGAGAAACAGATAAAGGCTGCTCGTGTTGATGACATAGATCATAGCGTGGAGCGTCGAAATATTTGGCGTCAAATTCAAATTGACGTAAAACGAATTTTGTCCGCGGATCTGCTTTCGCTCTTGGCACTCGAAACCGAACAAACTGTGCGCAGTCCCAAACAACAAGAATGGCTCAGAATGCAAATCAGAAGTGTACTTATGGCAGAGTGTCTGATTATTTTCACCTGTCTCAGTGTCATCGCAATTACCATCCGCAGTGTGACTAAGCGCGTCAACATCATGAATGACAATGCCATTCGGCTGGCCAGCGAAATGCCTCTCAATCCGCCGGTTAAAGGCAATGACGAAATTTCCGAGATGGACCGCACATTTCATTCGATGGCGGATGCTCTGCATGAAGTCAATCAAAAGCAGCGGGCTATTCTGGAGAATGCCCGCGACGTAATTTGCTCGATTGGAAACGCCGGGCACTTCACGGCGGTCAATGCTGCATCCCTTTCTGTTCTCGGCTACCAACCAAACGAACTATTCGGTAGTTTCCATTCGGCAGTTTGAGATAACATATGCGCAAGAATGAATTGAACTCCAGAAGAGCCATGTCAACCAAAACGGAGAAATTATGAGCAAAACCCGCTTTATCACTCTTATTGCCTGTTTGTTTTTGCTTGCTCCCACAGCTACAGGCAAAGACCCCGGCTTTGATGCGTTCTGGGTAAAGTTCTGCGATGCGCTCAAGAGGAACGACAAAGAAGCGATCGCTTCAATGACAAAGTTGCCTTATTTATGGAATGACAAAAAGCTGAACAAACAAGAATTCATCGCAAAGTACAACCAGCTTTTCGACAAGAAAACGCGTGATTGCCTGGTAAAACAAAAACCGGTGCAGGACACAACCTACTACAGTGCATTTTGCGGAGAAGAAATTTTTATGTTCCAAAAAATCAAGAACACTTACATGTTCACAGAAATCGGCGTCAACGATTAGTGATATTTGCACTTAAGCGGAACCAGCGTCATGTATTCATCATGAGTAGTCATCAACTTTTCGTTCTGCTGGCGTTCAATACATAAGCTGATTGTATAGCACAGAATCCGAATCGTGCAGTCGCCTGCTGCACAATTCAAGGGACTGAAAGGGTAGCAAGAGATAAACACAGCTATAGAGTGTTCGGCGATCTAAGTTCGTTTCTTCTCCGGTATCCTTTTCAATCGAACTCTATTGTCTTCTACGACAGCAAAGTGTCCACGCCAATCGTCTCGATGTTCCAGCACTCGTGCCGCAGTTTCTGCAACATAGTCTGGAGACTTTGCAGAAATCCGAAAGAGAATCAAGCCACTTGACGCAGACTTACCAGCCCGAAAGACTAATTCACCAAAATCCTTATCAAAGGTCAGAAGGACACGATCTTCATTCTTCGCACGAGCGAGCACTTCCTCATCTGAAATGCCAGGAGTTTCGGTGAGAATCCAGACAACGTCATGTCCTCGCCTGCGCAACTCTGACACTGCGAGTCCCGGAAAATTCTCATCAGCTAGGAAACGCAACACCTATGCCCCAATTGGTTAAACTCTCTCAGCCGAAAGGGTATCCCTTGCGTAAGCCAGGCAAGCGCGAACATCGTCGTCACTAACGTTCGGATAGTTTTTTGCTATGTCAGCATTGCTCCAACCTTGGGACAAAAGGTCAATTATAAATTCAACTGCAATTCGAGTGCCTTTAATCACCGGCTTTCCTGCCAGAACGGTGCTGTCAAAGGCAATTCTGTCCTGCCATTTCGATTGATTTGAAGGTTCTTCCTGTTTCATATGCATTCCTGGAGGCGGACTCACTAGCTGGCACGCTTCTATTCTACACCATGCCCATTAAAACACCGCTGGGTTCTGGCAATCGGTGATCACCAGCGCGCTTGACTCTGCAGGTCAACAAGTCTTTTCTGGAAAATAAGACGCAAGTTACAGCCCTGTAAGACTGGAAAGGCATACTGGAAAAAGCGTTTGGCTTCCAGTGTCGCTGCAAAAAAACAGGGAAATACACGTTGTTCGTGACATTCGATAATCGAGATCTAAAGCCAATGACCTACTCTTACAACATGGTTGATACCAACTCTTAACTACCCAGCAGCGGCTTCAAGAGCGGCTTTAAGCTCATCAATCGATTGATAGCGATCTTCCGGCTGTTTCTTCAAACATCGCTCGACGATTTCTTTTACTTCTTGCGGTATGGCAAGCTTTTCCGGTATCGGTGGTGGTGCTTTATAAATATGAGCGGCAATCGTTTCCATCGTGCGTTTCGATTCGAAAACAGGCACACCAGTAAGCGCATGATACATCGCGCAACCGACAACATAGATGTCTGATACTGCCGTGCGCTCTTCACCTTGCCAGTATTCGGGGCTGGTTGTGAGCGGGTTGCCCGTTTTGTCCCGCGTGCGCAGCGTGGCTTTTATCCAACCAAGATTGCGCACTAATTTGTCGGTCAATCCAAAGTCGGTAATCTTCACGACCGGGTGCGCCTTCAAATTCGATACGTAGATTTTGCTAAGTTTCAAATTGCTGTGAAAAACACCGCGAGAGTGCGCATACTTTAAGGCATTGCAAACAGGCACGAACACCTTCACGAGTTCCTTGACTGAGAGCGGCCCATCGGTCTTCACCATCTGCTCGAGAGATGGCGTTTGAAAAAATTCGGTCACCAAAAACAGTTCGCTTTTGGTCAACCATCCCCATTCCACAATCGATGCGATTGATGCGTGTTGCAGGTGAGCCCACTGTTTGCACGACTGAATGATGTGAGCTGTTTCGGTCTCACGGTGCACGCCGGAGTGAAAAACTTTGAGCGCGTATGGTCTGCCCAGACGCACATGTTCGACCTTATAAACTTCAGTCAAAGAGCCGGTGCCGACCCAGTTGCACAGCTTGTAATGTTTGGCTGCGACAGGTCCATCCGTCGGCTCTTCCCGGCGTCCAAGATAACCACCATCGATGGGGCAGATCAGCACCTTCTTCTCATCGTATGTTTTTTTGCAAATCGGACAAATAGCTTTGTCGTTGTCGCGGCACTTTTCCAACCACTGAGCTACATCAGAGTCGTCGCCAATGCTCTCGGTTTCTTCATCAATTTTCGGCGATGTTCTGAGCACAGTGACCGATTGCGCGCCATCACCATTCGACTCAAAGAAGATCTGCAAAAACGCAGTTCCTTTTTTACCCAGAAGCAGCAAACTGCCATTGCGAACAGGACAGGAGATGCCTGCCCGCAGCCATTCTCCATCAATCGCTGTACCGTTGGTGCTCTTCAGATCTTTGGCGCTAATTCCTTCAGGATGCGCAAAAATTTCCACGTGCTGATTCGACACTGTGATGTCTTGAATGACAACCTGATTATCCGCTTTTCTGATCGGAGATCTTCCAAGCAAAACAGATTCGCCTTTCTTCAAGTCGAATCGCACCTCGGAATTTTGATCGTTTAAAGTTGGAATCTCAGCGGTCATGCCAAGAAACACCCTCATGCTTGACGGGCGTCTATATTACAACAAAGAAGTCAGTGAAACATTTAGCCGCGCATTTCCATGAGATTGCCGGACTCATAACGGCGCAGTCCAAAATAAAATGTGGCGACGCCCATGGCTAGCACTCCTATTGCACCGGCGAACGAATAAGCTGCATCGACCAACGACATGTTTCTCAAAGCGCTTACCGGCAGGTGACTGACAAACATCGCCGGTATCAGAGTGAAGAGCAGGACCTTGACGAAACCCTGAAAAATCGGCGAAGGATATGTGCTGAACGTTATCAGTGCAAAACGCAATTGCACGGACACAGACTCAGCGCTGCCGAAAAAGAACGCCAGACTTCCTGTAAAAACGCTGAAACCGATAAAGAGAACGGCAACAGAGCAGATAAGCAGCAAGAACAAAATGAAGTGAGGCAGGTCCGGTTTTACGAACAGCAAATAGACGACTACTCCGAAAAGCGCATCGCCCCAAGCCGAAGCGCTGCTCTTGCCCAGCAACAAATGCGGCAGAACCGCACGAGGATAGAGCAGCCACGAATCTAGCTCTCCTCGCATGATAATTCCCGGCAGTGCCAGGGCGTTGCCCATAAACACATGTGCCAATCCGAATCCGGAAGCAGCAATGGCCCACAGCGTAATGACGTCGTTGACGCCCCAGCCTTTGACGACCGGGAAGCGCGTGAAGAAAAGACACCAGAACGCTATCCAGACTGAGTCGTTGATAAACATTGCCACCATTTGCGAGATGAAAGCACCGCGATAAGCAAGCAATGATTTGAAATTGATTGATGTATAGGCGGCGGCTAATTTCATATATGACGAAAGCATGTTCATCACTCAGCCTCCATGCGAAAAAACGCGCTTGAGCGCAGTTGTATAGACGACATGAATCAGGAAGGCAAATATGAAAATCGCGACTAACTGCTGAGCAATGAGATAGAAAAAGAGATGGAAGTCGCCGGTGACGAATGTTCGCGCCGGTCCATAAACTATTGCCGAGAAAGGCAGCACCCTGAGAATTTGCTGCCAACTATCCGGAAACAGCTCGAGCGGAATCAGCATACCGCCCAGGATCATGGTCAGGCGCGAATAAATCAAAGTAATGCCGGTGGTATCTTCCAGCCAGAACGCCGACAGTCCGATCAAGAAATAGATAGAAAAGTCGAGCGCAAAAGAGAGCGGAAGCAGGAGTAAAAACATAGGAATGTTATGCAACTGCAAGTCCGGCATGCCAACGAAAAGGCACGCGATGAGAGAACCGGCGAAGAAATTGATGGCGAAAGAAAGACAGCGCTCCCCGGTTGTGTTGGCGAAAACACTGAGCGGGTAGGAAAGAGGGCGGACAAGCTGAGTGGCAAGCGAGCCCGTTCGCACGTCTTGATCGACAACAGTGGCAATCGGCGGCAAAGAGAGAATCATCGATTCGGTGACGACCAGATACCAGAGCATCTGATTCAAAGTCAAGCCACCCAGGGCATTCTGATTTGTCTCTGTGTAGGTCACTTTCCACAGGCACAGAAAAATGTAGAGAATTACGAAAAGAAAGATCGTCTTGCTGCCGATCTCGCCCACATAGGCAAGTTTCGATCGGATGCTGGTCAATGCGATGTAAAAATACTTGCTCATCTTTTTTTCCGGCGCGACTACACGTCCGTTTCCTCCTCGCCTTCCTCTTCATCACTTTCAGGCGGCGTGGAATAAATGTGAGCAATCACTTCCTCGAGCGGCGGATCTTCAATCGTTATATCAACAACAGATCCGGCGCGCATAATTTCACTCATCACACGTTCGATAGGAACAGCCAGAGTATCGACTTCAAATTTAAATGCGTGACCTGATTCAATCAATGTTTTCACACCAACAAGCTCAATAGACTGTGGCGTATCCGCATACTTGACGCTGAGAACTTTTTCGCGCAGGTACTGACGGCGCACGCGCGAGACGCGATCGTCAAGCACTACCTTGCCGTGATTTATGACGATGACTCTTTTGGCGACGTGTTGAATGTCGCCGGCATCATGACTGGTGAGAAAAACAGTGACCCCGTTTTCACGATTCCATTCGCTTATAAGATCGCGCAATTCTTGCCGGGCAATTACATCGAGCCCGATGGTAGGTTCATCAAGAAAGATCACCTCAGGTCCGTGCAATAAACTGCAAGCCACCTCCGCGCGCATTCTTTGCCCCAGAGAAAGCTTGCGCACCGGCGTGTCGAGAAACTCGCCCAGTTGAAAACGTTCAATCAACATATCGCGGCGAGTTTGAAAAACTTCTCTTTCGATTTCATAGATCTTGGAAAGCAACTCGAAGGTATCGCGCGGCGGCAAGTGATACCACAATTGCGAGCGCTGCCCGAAAACCACTCCAATGCGGCGAGCCAGGCGCGTACGCTCCTTCCACGGAATGCATCCAAGAACAGTTGCATCCCCTGATGTCGGATGCAAAATTCCAGTGAGCATTTTTATAGTCGTCGATTTTCCGGCGCCGTTCGGGCCGATGAACGCAACCGATTGGCCCTTCTCAATCGACAAAGTTATGCCATCGACAGCAGTCGTTTCACTCGATGTCCAGCGCATTCCCTCGCGTTTCTTCAAAACGAAGTTCTTTACGAGTTGATTGACGCTGACGGCATTTTCCATTGTCTGAACTCGTAGATGAGTTAATGTCTTCGCTTGCGTTTGGTAACTTGCTTCGTTCTACTGCTGCTGCGCTTCTGAGATTTAGCAGTTTTCTTCGATGCCGGCTGTTTCTGCGCAATTGTCTGTTTTGCAGGTTTGGCCTTCACCTGAGCATTCACCTGAGACTTCACCGGAACATTCATAGGATTGGCTGTATAACTCGGGCTTGTTTTTAGCGGCGAAACGGGCACAGCAACACTAGTTGGCACGGGGGCAGGCACCGGAGCTGGAGCGGATGCTTGTTTTTTCTCCCAATTGCGCAGCATGGTCACACCATTTTCAAACTCTGCCGCGCTCGAATAGAAATTGTGCGCACCATTATTCTGATACGGGTTGCGAACATAGTACAGATAAGTCGTATGCTCCGGATTGAGCGCTGCTTTCAGCGAAGAAAGCCCGGGCGAGCCGACCGGCCCCGGCGGCAAACCTTTGAAGATGCGAGTGTTGTATGGTGAGCGGCGATCGATATCGGATTGATAGACTTTGCCGTCATTGCGCCACTTTCCTTCAATTTTTGCGGCGTACACAATTGTCGAGTCGACACCAAGCGGCATGCCTTTTGAAAGACGATTGTAAATGACGGAAGCCACTTTGGGTCTTTCAGACTCGAGTTTCGCTTCAGTCTCTATAATCGACGCGACCGTTACAACCTCGTGGATTGATACTTTTCTATCGTATGCGAGCTTGGCGAGATGTTCTTTCCAGACCTTGCGAAAACGAGTCACCATGCCCTTCACAACTTCCTTAGGCGTCATTTGCTCGACGATAAAATAAGTGTCGGGATATAAATAACCTTCAAGGTTTTTTGCCAGCGGATCGATGTCGGAAATCAGCGACACGTCACTTAAAAGCGGCAACGCTTCCGTGTCCGTTCTCAACTTGAGAGCAGGCACGGCGCGCATAGCTTTAGCGATATCAAAGCGATTCCAGCCTTCCAGAATAGTGACTTTGTCCGAATGCGCACCACCGCGCAACACATCAATAGCGCCCAGCGGCGACAGCGGAGAAGTAAACTTGTAATTTCCGGCTTGTACAATCGGCGTAGAGCCTGTCACCTTCAAATAAACTCTGAGCGGCAATATATCAGTTATGACATCGGCGCTAGAAAGCAGTGCCAGCGTATCTTCGAATGTGGCGCCCCGCGGAATGGCGATCGAGACAACCGGTTGGCGCATCTGATGCGGCTCAGTCAACGACTGATACTTCCCGTACAGGAAAAATCCCGCCGAGAGAAAACAGACAAGCAGAATAGCGAGCGCCACGCGCAAAAAGGTCATAGAGAAATAGTATATCCAGGAAATCGCATCCAGGGAAAAACCCCAGAATTGATCTGGTGAACTTTGGACTGTAGTTTCGTTTGGCAAACTTTACAGTGGGTTAGTCAATCGGACACACCGCCCCACCGGTAAATCAGATGCTAAAAAACACGAAATCAACCAGCCATCACGCCGAGACGACGCACATCGGCAAGCAGCTCAGCCGCCTTCGATCCGCATCGAGCCAGTCTTACTTAAACCTTCGAGCGCAATTGCTCCGTATCGACGATGGCAGTGTTGCAGAAGCGGCAACGCGGCTCGAACCCGCCGGGTGTACGGATGACTGTATGCCCGTAGAGTGCGCAATTCTGGGGCAGCCGCTTACTTTTTGGACTGAATGAAAAGAAGGCGACCAGTTCTTTCCACCACCGCACCGCCCCTTGCTTGAATTCGAATTTGACACCGATCTTTTGCATCTCTTGAGTTCGTAAAGAGCGCACTTGCTCGCGTGTGATTCTCTTGACCTTTTCGCCGGTGGGGTTTTCCAGTGAGCCCAGTTGAATGGATGCCGGATATCTGCCGTTCCTGTCGCGTTCGACCACTTTGTCTACTCCTGTAAGGCTTTTGAGATTCGCAGTTGTACGGTCACAACCGTCCAGCCTATTGAAATCTCCACAATTGAAAGCGGATAAGAGTTTAAAATCAATGGTAATTCTGTTAAGCCAGTGCTTGGGACAGGATTTTTCCGCGTGCAAATCCGCGAAAGGCAAGCAAAATGGACCGCAAAGAGGTTTTAGCCGGAGCAAAGCGAATTGTCATAAAGCTTGGCACGGCAGTACTCATGAAAGAACAGGGCGGCATCGCTTTGAGCCGGTTCTACTCCTTCATCGAAGGCATTGCCGCCTTGATGAAGGACGGCAAAGAGGTGCTGCTCGTCACATCGGGCGCCGTCGGGCTGGGCGTTCAGAAGCTGCAGCTCGACAAGAAGCCCAAGCTTTTGCCGATGAAACAGGCATGTGCGGCAGTGGGGCAGGGGCGGCTGATGGCTCTCTACTCGGATGCCTTCCAGGCGCTCGATATTGTCACGGCGCAAATACTTCTTACCGAAGAAGATTTTTCCAATAGAACGCGCTACCTCAATTTACGCAGCACAATCGGCGAGCTGATGCGATTGAGAGTTTTGCCCATCATCAATGAAAACGACACTGTGTCTACCGCTGAAATAGAATCCGGCAAAGATCACGAGTTTCTCAAAGTCAACTTCGGCGATAACGACAAGCTTTCCGCTCTTGTGGCCAGCAAGGTCGATGCGGACTTGCTAGTCATTCTCACCGATGTGGACGGGCTCTTTACCGATGATCCAAGGAAAGGCGAGAGCGCAAAGCTGATTCCCCTTGTGCCTTCGATTACACCCGACATTGAGAAATTGGCATCCGGTCCGGCTGCACCGGGCAAAATGGGCAGGGGCGGCATGAAAACAAAACTGGAGGCGGCGAAAACGGCTACCCAGTCAGGCTGCGCCGTGATTATTGCCGGTGGCAAAGTGCCTGATGTCATTCCCAAATTGTTTGGCAATGAAGAAATCGGCACCCTTTTCTTGTCTCAGCCCGGACTGACCGGCAAAAAACGCTGGATAGCCTTTGCAACTACGGTCAAAGCCGCGCTTGTCGTAAACGACGGCGCCAAGACGGCGCTGAAAAACGGCAAGGCCAGCCTCCTTCCGGCAGGGATAGTGGAAGTGCGCGGGCAATTCGAAAGAGGCGACGTCGTGGGCATTGTGGACGGCGGCGGTCACGAATTCGCGCGCGGTATCGCCAACTATTCGAGTGACGAAACCCGCCAGATATCCGGACAGCATTCCGATGCCATCGACGCCAAAATTGAAGTGCGAAATTATGACGCCATAGTCACACGTGATAATATCGCTCTGCTGGAAACAGCGTAGAATCGCTGCCGTGACGGTTCGCGACAGACGCGGCCCTCGATGACAACAGGCTTGAAATGACCGGATCGATATTGACACAAGTGCAGGAAACAGCAAGACAAGCGCGTCTTGCCGCCTCGCAAATGGCCAGCGGAGCGAAAGAAAGTCGCACCGCCGCGCTTCTGTCAATGGCTGACGAGCTGGCGAAAAACGCGTCACAGATTTTAGAAGCGAACAAAAAAGATTGCCAACGAGCCGAAGCGCTTGTCAGCGAAGGCAAGATGCAGGCTTCATTTTTGAAACGCTTACATCTCGATGAGGCAAAACTCGGCTCTGTAATTGAAGGAATTCGCCAGATTGCCCATATGGACGACCAGTTGGGCAAAACAACTTTGAAAAGAGAATTGGACGATGGACTGAAACTCTATCGAGTCATCTGTCCGATCGGCGTCATTCTTGTAATTTTCGAATCGCGACCGGACGCGCTTCCGCAAATAATGTCTCTTTTGGTTAAGAGCGGAAACGCCGGTCTCATTAAAGGCGGCAAGGAAGCAGAAAATTCTAATCGCATAATTTTCGATTGCCTGGAAAAAGCACTCAGCAAAAACGGATTTCCCAAAGGTGCGTTCAATCTCCTTACAGGACGCGAGGAAGTCGCAGACCTGCTCAAACTGGACAATTATGTAGACCTGGTCATTCCGCGCGGTTCCAATGATCTGGTCAGGCATATTCAGGAGAACACGCGCATACCTGTGCTCGGTCACGCCGAGGGAATCTGCCATCTTTATGTCGATGAGAAAGCCGATTTGGATATGGCGCTCAAACTCTCAGTAGACAGCAAAGTGCAGTATCCTGCCGCCTGCAACGCTATCGAAACTTTGCTGGTGCACCGCAAAGTCGCAGGCGTTTTCCTCAGCCAAGTCATCGCCGCCTTGAAAGAAAAAAATGTCGAAGTGCGTGTCGACAAATCGGCAATTGAAAGTTTCAAACTGAAAGATGTCGGCACCGCAGACGATACCGACTGGGCAAGCGAGTACTCTGATCTAACGATTTCTTTGAAGGTCGTAGACTCGCTCGATGAGGCAATCGACCATATCAACACTTATGGGTCGGGACACACCGACTGCATTGTCACCGACGACGAGAAAACGTTCGATAGATTTTTTGCCGAAGTAAATTCAGCCGGCGTGTATTGCAATGCATCGACTCGATTTGCCGACGGCTTTCGTTATGGCTTCGGTGCCGAAGTCGGCATCAGCACAGGAAAACTTCACCCGCGCGGACCGGTGGGTGTGGAGGGAATTGTCACCTACAAGTACAAATTGATCGGCAGCGGACAGACGGTCGCGGAATATTCCGGAGACAACGCGCGCTGCTTTACACACCGAGATTGCCAGTAAAGAGAGGATAAGAAAAAGCGAATGCTGAAAAACAAAAAGCTCGCCGTCATCGGCGTCGGCAAGCTTGGAGAAGCACTGATTTCAGGTTTGTTGAAAAAAGGCGCGGTCAGCGCCTCTGATGTTTGCGGAACGGTTTGCCACGAAAGTTCTATCGCCCGAGTGAAAGAGCGACTGAATATCGATGTCATGCTCGACAATCAAAAAGCCGCCAAAGGCAAGGATCTTATTCTTCTTGCGGTAAAACCGCAAAATATGGACAGCGTGCTGAAAGAACTTTCTTCGGTGGTGACCAAAGATCAATTGATAATTTCCGTTGCTGCCTCCGTCACCACAGGATTCGTCGAAGAACGGCTTCCTGAAGGTATTCCAGTTGTGCGCGCCATGCCGAACACTCCTTCGGTGATGAATGTCGGCATGGCCGGCTTGTGCACCGGCAGCGGTGCAAGCGACGAGCATAAAAAAATGGCGGAGGCAATTTTCAAGTGCGTCGGTGAAACTGTTTTTGTCGATGAATCTTTGATGGACGGGGTGACGGCTCTGTCCGCCAGCGGACCAGCTTACCTTTATGTCGTCATCGAATCGCTTGCCGAGGCAGGCGTGAAATTGGGAATCCCCAGAGACGTTTCAACCTTGCTCGCCGCGCAGACCATGCTGGGCTCGTCCAAAATGATCCTCGAGTCGAAAGCGCACCCGGCTCTTTTGAAAGACATGGTGACCACACCGGCTGGTTGCACCATAGACGGATTAATGGAGCTGGAAGAGGGTAAGTTGCGAGTCACTCTCATTAAAGCCGTCGTGAAAGCTGCCGAGCGCGCCCGCGAATTGGTCAACACGCAGAACTCGAAAACAAAATCCTGAGCCGCTTAGAACAAACGGGTCCGATTTAATCTGGGGCGGTATTTCCGCAGTCCGTTGGACGCGTTTGTTCCTATTTAGGGCCGGGTAAGTAAATGCAGAAATATCTACAGCGATCTGTAACAGTGCTGCTGGGCAAACCTGGAAAATAGCTAGCGTGGCGAAGACTGCAACCAGCCGGAAAACCGAAGCCGCTTTAGCAAGCGGTTATGCCAAGCAGATTCTCACTTCCTATGCGCTGCGCATGTTCAGCCTTGTTGCTTTCGTCTTTGCCGTGGCGCTGGCATTCGATTGCTACTATCAAGACCATGTCCTGCCGAAGAACGCGCTCAGCTTCGTGCGAGAACTTTCATCACGAAAGAATGCCAAAGCCGACTGGGAGCGATTCGACTTTATCGATGAAGCCAGGAAGAAAGGTTGTGTATGGATGTTCTTCGCCAGCCCGGCCGGCAAGATCGAAAAAAACGCACCGATGCCGCCGCCGCCGATAAAAAAGTTTACCCCTACGCCTCACATATACACATACAAAGGCGAGCGCTTTTTCGACGCCACCAGCAACACACAGTACGGGACTTTTCATGCCGGCTTTAGAAATGACTATTTGGACCAGAGGCTGATTGCGCCTGGATCTTCTTCACTGCCTATTTTTCTTGCCATCTCCAGCGCATTCGTGGCAGCCTGGATAGGCAGCTACATCTGGTTGGCTTTTCCAATCGGCCGCATGGCGCAGCGCCTGCGCACTGCTATGTTGGTGAAGCAAACCGGTGACTTCGAGCATGCGTTGTCCGGATTCGACTATGAAATCGGCGACTTGAAAGAGCTTTGCACGGCGATCAAACAATTGCTCGTCGAAAATCGGCGCTTGTCCAAAGAGATTGTGATCGACATGCAAATTCAGGAGGCGACGAGCGATCGTATTCCTGCCCTAATGAAGAAGAAAGTGGATGTGCGTCACACATCGCCCAGGTCTGACATCACAGGTGGTGGCACAGAAGTCGACCCTGTCGCCAAGTATTTAGACCCGTTGACCGGACTACTATCGGTATCGTTCGTAGGTGAGCACCTGATGCCCACCTTCGATTCCGCGAAAAATGGCTCCGCCAACGAAGATCCGTACTCGGTCGTCCTGGTCAGCATAAAAGTGAGCGACAGCGAAGACCACGTTTTGCGCGACAGAAAAATCAAAGCCCTGGCAGATGCCATAAGTGCTTCTGTGAGAACCGACGAAATTTTGATCAACAAACTTTCACGCTACACAGACTACACAGTCAGGTATACATCGAACACGATGGCGATTTTGCTGGGCTGGGCTGATCCGGGCAATGCCAAGCAAGTGGCAAGCCGCATCGTCGCAGCCTTCCCGCAGTACATGGCTGCTCAAGGACTGGATGTAAAAATGAAACCGTGCGTCGGCATTTCTTCCTATCCGCAAGAAGGCGAAAATCTTTCGTCGCTGCTAGCCAGTGCGTATTCAGCCTTGATGTTCGCAGAAAGAGAATTCGGAATGGGAAGCATCAAGACGGCCAAAGAAGTCCCGTCCGATTATAAGAAAACAGATTCCAAAGCTGCTATCAAAGGAGAGCTTGGCGTCCTGGGCGGATTCGGTCTTCTGCAATCACTGGCCGTCAGCAATAAGACAGGCGAACTTACAGTCAGTCAGGAAGGGCAGGATTCATTGAGAATGCTTTTCCAGGACGGCAAGCCGCTGGAAGTCGCCTTCGGTGAATTGACAGGACGCGAGGCGCTCGTAGATTTCCTAATTTCCTACAAGGAAGGCAAATTCAGTTTTGTAGAACGCGGCTTTTCGCGCGGCACTCAGGTGATGATCAAGGAGAAAACACCTCTGTCGCTGGAACGCTGTCTTATGGACGCTGCAGTTGCGGAAGACCATATGGTGGTGGCAAAGCGCATGCTCAGACTGAACGACTGCATCATCTCTGTCAATCCGGAAGAGCAAATGGAAAAGCTTTTTTCACGCCGAACCGACCTCACCGAAGAGGAAAAAAACGGCATGCGAACGCTGGTTTCCACGCTCGAAAACGCGGCTACTTTGCAGCAGCTCTTCGACGCCGTCAAGATGCCGGACTACATAAAATGGCGTGCAGCCCATCTACTTTCAGATGCAGAAGTGATACAACTAATGGCTGACGAGATGGTTTAGACAAAGACTAAAATCATGACAGCAAAATTACCGGCGCATCAGTTTTTAGACGAGCATCAAATCGAATACGAGACGGCGAGCTTTCCCGAGACGACCGAGAAGGGTGCGGCCAATGTGGCGCACGCACTTGGTTTTCGCGAGCGCCAGATGATAAAGACTTTGATTTTCGAAACGGCGCAAGGAGAGTGCTCTCTTGTCATGGTCGGAGGAGATCAAAACGCTGTTTCCGGTTTGTTGAAAAAAGCACTCGGCTCACGCGATATTTCTCTTGCCAAACCGGAAAAGGTCATTGAATTGACTGGTTATGTAATCGGCTCCATACCGCCCTTCCACTGGCAGATTGAGGGTGTCAAAACATTCATCGATAAAGCTTTGATGGACGAACCGATGCTGGGAGTCGGAACCGGAAAATGGGGCAATGAGATTCTCATCACGCCGGAGAATCTGGTCAAGGCAAGCAAAGCTATCGTCGTAAACTTGACAGTGCGCGAGAACTGATTTTGCCTTCGCCTGCAGCTATTTTGCCGGACGCTTTGCGGCGTTCTTCGCTGCTGCCTGCTCTCCTTTTTTGACTTGCGTCAACCCGCGCTCTAAGCGTTTTGCCTCTTCGCGCTTGCCGGCTTTTTTCAAAATGCGCACGAGGTTGTTGTTTACCCTTATCGTTTCCGGATTGAACGAACCGACCGCTTGCTCATCGATGGCAATGGCGCGGCGCAGCAGATCCTCTGCTTCTTTCAGCTTTCCTGTGTGTTCTTTCAAAATAGCAAGGCACGATAAAACTTCGGCAACTCGAAAGCTCTCGTCACCAAGGGCGGTTTCACGAATCTCGAGAGCTTTGTTGAAATCTTCCTCCGACTGGCGGAAATTATCTTCGAGAAATTCCAGTGTAGCCAGGCCGACCAGACTGTCCGCCATGGACGGATGCTTGTCCCCATAAAGTTTTTCGATAATGCCGCGCGCGTGCTCATAGCACTGTTTCGCCTCGCCGTTTTCGCCGGCCATTTGATGCTGCACGCCGAGACTGTTGTAGGTAGTCGCCACATCCAGATGTTCAGCACCAAGCGCGCGCTTGCGAATATAGAGGGCCTTTTTAAGCGCGGTCATCGACTCTTTCAGCTTGCCTTCTTTATGATAGATGGATGCCATCGCCTGCAAGCTCGAAGCAATGTCCTCGTCATCAGGTTTGAGCGTCTTCTGACGAATCGAAAGCGCTCTTTCTATCAGCGGTTTTGCGTCGGCAATCTTTCCCTTGGTCAAGTAGATCATACCTAGATCATTGAGACTGTCAGCTACAACAAGTGCGTCAGGTCCTTCTGTTTTCTCTCTAATGGCAAGAGCACGTTTTATTGAATTTTCTGCTTCGTTATATAAATCGAGGTTGAAATACAAATTGCCCAGATTGTTCAAAGTCTCAGCAATGCGCGGGTCATCAGGCTCGAAACCGCCCGATCGAGCAAGCGCT
>Ga0268299_1001337_pt1 | contig 45971 bp, 43 predicted proteins | sample NOBtaG_FD_193484 | JGI IMG/M metagenome (GOLD analysis project Ga0268299, IMG submission 193484) | Activated sludge microbial communities from bioreactor in Nijmegen, Gelderland, Netherland - NOB reactor | ecosystem: Engineered > Bioreactor > Aerobic > Activated sludge | place: Netherlands... | reverse complement strand
TAGTTAGAAAAACTATTTGCTTTTCTAAAACTATTTTTTTTCATGATTTAGTTATTGGCTTATTTATCAATCGTCTTGAATTTTCTTTTTGATTTTTTGCTCTTCCAACTCTTTTGGAACACGACCACTTGTTTGGTAAAAGTTGGTCGTTATAGCCAAAATAGTCAAGGAATGTTGCTTGCAGAAATAGGTTTACCGCCTGGTGTTAGCCTAGAACGCGCTGATTTGGAAAAAGCTAAAAAAGACCTAAATGGGCAGTTTAGCCATTATGATATTTTGCCTGATAGGTTGGTTGTTTACCTTTGGCCGTCAAAAAATACTGCTCTTGATTTTAGTTTTAGATTTCGCGGACGTTTTGCTATTAATGCCTTAAATACTCGCTCAGTTTTGTATGATTATTATAACCCAGAAGCTAATGTAACTATTGCACCAATAAGATTTGTTATAAATAATATAGATTAAGCAAAACTAAGTAATTATTAAGCAAAGTAATTTATTAAATTCATAAAACTCCAATAAAGGGAAATTATTATTTTCTAAATTATAATCTCTAAGAGATAATGATTAAGATTTTTAAACTTAGAGAGAAATTTCTTTTTAAGAAAATCAACAGAAGCAATATGGCAATGCAAACAAAGAAGAACTAAAGTAGAAAATTCAAATATAGCTTTAACTTGGATTTTTTAAGATTCTCCTTACCTGCATATGGGATATTTCTTCACAATATCCCAATTCTACAACTTTTTTTGCTAGTAGCCGCAATCCCCATTTTGTTTTTCCTGGAGGTGCTTCACTACAAGCCAACGCTATTATTTTTGCTCTTTGTATTTCATCTATTTCTATTGGTCGGCCTGGACGTGGCAAGTCTTCCATAAACTTTAGCCCTTCTTTCTGATACTTGTCTCTGTATTGGGCTACTGTGTTATAGTTTATTCCCAGCATCAAAGCTATTTCTTGCAATGTTTTCCCTCTTTGCATTTCTAATAATGCTGTTGCCCTTTTGTACTGTTTTGCTGTTAATTCACCTTTGCTTAGTATTTCTTCTAGATATTTTTGGTCTTCTTCTTTTAATTTGATGTGTTGTTTTTTCATACTTTTATTTTTTCATAGTTAAATGTAAAACGCTAGACCTTTTATGTTACAACTTACTAAATTACTTAGTTTTACAGTATATTTAGTAAGTTGTTATTTCCTAATGCTGAAACTTTAGGCTACAGTTATTTCGCCCCGCTGGGGCTTAAGAGATAAAAGCTCAGAAAACTTTGTTTACGCTGTACTAAAGTTGTGCAAAAAATTCTAGTTCTGGGAACTCTGCATGTAGGACTTGTGCTGCATAACTAAACTTAATAGAAGCTATTTTAGAGATAATATAATTAGTCATTGGCTCGTGTGGATCAGCAAAAGCAAGCTCAAAAGATTCATTATGCCCGGTTAAGAAAAATTGCCCTTCACGGCACGCTATACGCCCACCACCAACGGGGAAAAGCTCAATTGATGGTTCTTGAAATTCTGCTCCCATTTGTTCACGTAAATAGGCACGTAATTTACCTAAAGCACTTTCCATTTGATAAAGCCTATCAGCATTATTTGTGCAAATATCCATAATTAAATGATCGCAGGCAAAGAGCATTAAAAAAGGCAGATCTCGATTAGCTGGAGCAGTTGCTTTTAAGAAATTGTTTACTATTTCACGGTCAGCCGGCAAAATACGTGGTAAGTGTTGAGTTAAGCCATTAAGAGATTGGGCAAAGTCAGCCATTTGTTGAAAATATTCTGCTGTTTTTTTCTGCATGCTTTCCCATTGTTTATCATCGATTTTTTCTTTATTGCTGTCTACAGTTTGCAAATAATTAAAAAAGTTTTTAGTAGTAGTAGGGAAAGTTAGTAGCAATAATCTTTCTTTAGCTTCAGGTAAAACCTTTGTAACCGTTGAGCTAATACGATCAAATGTATAAACAAATCCTAAAGTCTCTTTTCTTGCCAACATAGACAAGATTTTTAGAAATGCGTTTGTGTCATTTTCAGTTTGTGAAAGCATTTCAAAGAAAATTTTAGAAAACATTTCAGAATCTTTTTCCCTAATTATTCCAACTAGATCAGGCGAGCTAATTGATGGAGGGACAACAATTTCTGTTGGTGTTATAGGATCTTTTACAATTGTTGATGTAGGGTAAAGAATGTCTAGTTGACGTAGGATTGCTGATACACCTTTAATATGTGCTTCACTAGCTTTAATGGATTTAAGATCTAATTCTAATTGTTTTAAGTAAAGTCGAAAACTCCCAGTAAATGCTTGATTAGAATCAAATCTAATTTCTGGGTTATAGTAGTAGTTAATCACTTCTACTAGTGGCACAGGCATAGTGCTACCTTCTAAATAAGACTGAACAGCGGATAAAATCTTTTGTCCAGCACCTTCAGCACTAAATTGTAGTCTTTCTGCAATAGCTGAGCCGCTAGCTTCAATAAGTACAACTAGTCGGGCAGTTTCACAAAATAGGCGTAGTAATTTAGTAAATGCCTGCATTGTAGGTGCATTAGAAAAATCATCCCAAAGGTTTTCTTGATTAAGTTTTGCCCAAAAATCCCAAACCGAAGGAGCGCAACTTCGCAAAACAGACCAAATCCAGGTTGTTGCCTCTAGCCATTTAGGGTTAAAACGTTTTTGTAATGAACTAGCGGCTTCTTCTCCTAAATTTGGCAAAGATTCTATGATACGTTTAAGTTTACCTAGAGAATGTACATCCTTTAACTTACCTAGAAAATCTTCTGCAATTGTCCAAGTGATATTTAGCATTTCTAAAAGCCGCACCTGGTCAGCAAGCATTAGGGCTGTAAATGGGTCAATTAACTCTTCACCCTCATCAACAGCTTGTTTAACCATAGTTGGTTTTAATACTACACTAAGGAAAGTGGGATGTTCTGGCCCAGGTTGACCTATAGCCTCCATTCCTCTAGTTACTCTCTTGGCGTAATCTTCACCTAGCATAGAAATTGCACGCCAACGGCCTGTTAATTTCCAAAAATCAGAAAGTAGGCGAAATCTTTCAGAGTCTTTTAAGACAGCCGAATCACTTGCTAACCCAAATGCTTGTGGGTTTAATTCTGCCATCCCAATTAGTGTTGTTAATGGGCTTCCCAATGGGCTTTTAGTAAGCATAGGACAATTAGCACCATCTAAAAGTTGTTCTAAAACAACTCCAATAGCATTAAATGCTGTAGTTACTTTAAGTTTTTGGTTTACATTTTCGTCAAATTCAGCTAGCCCACAAGAATGATAAGGATAAGAAGAAACATTGTTTGGCTGTTGGGCCTGAGTTGGAGCAGCAAGTTTTAGAAAGCGGTTTAACTCGTCTGTAGTACGACATTTTAGCAAAGCACTGTTATTAGCTAATAATAAAGAAGTTTCCGCACTAATACGTTTTAAGTATTTATTGCTATTTGTATCTTCTGATACAGATTTCCAAGTACTATCAGTTGTGTCAAAGTACCAAATTTTAGTTGTGTCCTGTAAGTCTACGGTTAAATTAGTATAGAAATATGGTAATTCAAAGTTGCAGATATAGAAAAATTCTACAATTGCCCTTACCAAAGTTAATAAAGGTTTCCAATGACCAGCAGGAATAGAAATGCAGTTTTTTAGAAATTCTTGGCAAAGTTCGGCTAATAAATTTATTACCTCTAAAAAATGACGCAAATAGGCTGCTGTCTGTGATTCAATGGCAATTGGAGGTACATCTTTTCCAATAGACAGTAAATAACCACTAAAGTCTTGTCCATGTGAATGAAGTTTAAGATTAGGTAAGCGGCTCTTGCTTCCTTCACGGAAATGACCAACAAAAGCACGTAAACGAGCTTGAGCGCGAAAACCTTGTCCTACTAATCGAACAAGTTGTTCATTGGCTTTAGATGCTCGACCACTATCATCAAAGGCTTTTAATGTGTGTTCTAATGCAGCTATTGGGGGATACCATTGTTGCAAGTAAGCGATTTCTCGCTTAAAAGTAGCCATTTGAGATTTAATATCTGCAAAGGTTTGTTCTGGATAACGTAGTTGTGGATTAGGTTCAGAGGAATTAATTTTTTCTAAAGCTTCTAATCGATTGCGATTAACTGAATAATCCCTATCTCGTTTAATGCTTCCTTCTCGAATGGTTTGTATTGATTGACGCAGTTCATTTTTACGAATTTCTAAAAGCATTACCCCAATTTCACTGTCTCGATTTTGAAGTTGTGTATAAAGGCTAGCTTCTGTTGGCAAATCGATTTTGTCAGCTTCTAGAGCTGTTAAATTTAATAAACTTACAGCTTGAATTGGTTCGGCAAAAACTCGGTTAGCCCATTCTAACTGCTGAGTAGGTAAATTTGCTGTGCGACCTGTATCTAAATCAAAAAGAAAAACCGCGTCGTTATCAATATTTGCTGTCATAGATTTAACTTCTTAACTTTTGAAAAATTTTAACTTATCCCGCATTATACTCCACTTTGTTTGCTAGGCTGAACTAAACAAAGTCAGAAAACAAGCTTACTTCTGCGCTTGTTGTTATTAGCTCTTGAGTGTTTCTGATAAAATTCTCGCTTCATTTTCAACCAATCAACAAAATTAATTTAACCATTTACCCATTAAAGATAAAGGACTTGGATTAATGAAAAGATACCCAGCTTATGATCCTCTAGAGTATGTTAATTGGCAAACAAACAAAAATGTGATGCAAGATTATCGTAACACTCTTAAGAAAAACCCTAATCGCAGTAAGCTTATTAGTCAACTAGATATAGCTACTTTGCTGGATATATACCAAGGATTACTGCGTAATCGACTACATGATATTGCCTTAAAACGTTGGGTAAAGCTTGGGGTAATATCTAAGGCTTGGCTAGGTACAGGTGAAGAGGCTGTAACAATTGGAAGTGTACACGCGTTAGATCGGCAAATGTGGAAAGATGGCAATCGTACAGACTTTGTTGCTCCAATGATTCGCAATGCTGGGGCCTGTCATGAAATGGGAATGAGTCTAGTTGATATGTTTCGAGGCTATTTAGCAACGGCAGATTCCCCAACAATGGGCAGAGATCTGCATATTGGTAGCTTGTCAGATGGAGTAATGGCCCCTATTAGCCATGTTGGTGATATTGTTGCTGTATGTGGCGGAGTAGCACTTAATTTTAAGATTCGTAAAGAAAAAAGAGTTGTGCTAACTTGGGTTGGGGATGGTTCAACTAAAACAGGAGTTTTTCATGAAGCAATAAATTTTGCTGCTGTTCAACACTTACCTTTAATAGTCATTATCCAAAATAATCAAGTAGCTCTTGGCACCAAGCTAGAACAGCACCATAAAGGAAATTTCCAGGACTGGCCCGAATGTTATGGTATTGATGGAGAAGTCTTTGACGGTAATAATGTACTAGATACTTACGCTGCAACTAAACTAGCAATAGAAAAAGCACGTGATGGAAAAGGGCCAGTGCTGCTAATTGCTGAAACTTTTCGTATGGGTGGACACGCTACACACGATGAACTAGAGGCAAGAAGAACTTTTTCACCAGAATTATTTAATTATTGGGGAGAGCGTGATCCAATAGGTTGTTATGAAACTTACCTTATTGAATCTGGAAAAAACTTGGCACAAGATAACAAGTCATATAAGGCTAAGGAATTAAAAGAAATTAACAAACAAGTTTTAGCTGAAATAGAGGAAAAAATTATTGTTGAAGTTGATAAGGCTGCTGATGAAGCATTGATAAGCAAAAAAGAATCTCAGCCTGAAGGAGCAAGCACTTTAATAGGGGTTTATGCGTAATCTGGGAAGGATAGACATATTGTCTACATCACAAATAAAAATTAGATATCAAATGCTTAAGTACATTGTAAACTAAGTAATGTAGCAATGTTATATTCTTAACTCTTAAGCCCCAGCGGGGCGACATAACTGTAGCCTAGGGCGCAAGCCCTAGGAAATAATAGTTAAGTTTCTTTAAGCCCTGTAAGGGCGAAAGAGTATTTTAATGTTAAGAAACAACTATGTCGCCCCGTTGGGGCTTTTAGGAATTTCTCGCTATAATACGTAGGGCTTGCGCCCTACGCTACATATCTGTCGCCCCGTTGGGGCTTAAGATTAAAGTATCAGAAAATTTAATTTACAGTGTATTAAGTTTAATTTATGAAGGTGCGATTTACACATTTAACAGGTAGCATGAAAGGTTCAGTAGAGGAATTTTCCCTTCCTGTCATCAGGGTTGGACGGGCTTTGTCTAGCGATCTTTTACTACAAGATGAACAAGGATTGCATCGTTTAGCTTCTCGAATGCACGCAGAATTTCGCATGGAAGAAGGACAATTTATTATTTATGACTTAAGTAGCCGAAATGGTACTTTTGTTAATGGTGAACCTATTGACGAAAAAATCTTGCTTGATGGAGATCAAGTTAGCTTTGGGCTAAATGGTATTTCTTTCCAAGTTAGTTTTATTGAATCGCTAGATGAAGAAATTGAATTTTTACGTGCTACACCTATGTTTAAGGATATTTCTACAGAGTTACTACATAGAATTTATAGTAGAGGGCAAATAGAAAGTTATTCAGCTAATAGCGTACTGTTTCGTATAGGAGAGTCGTCTGGGAAATTATATGTAATCCGAAACGGTATTGTAGAGTTACGATCACCTAAAGAAGATCCTAGACAGTTAACAATTAATTATATAGGCCCAGGGCAAGCATTAGGCGAAACAACAGCCTTTATTGGTGAGCCTCATATTTCTGAAGCACGTGTACCAGAGGGGGCAGAAGTTTTTCATATAACTACAGAAAAATTAATAGATTTAGTGCGTACTAATCCAGACTTTGCAGAACATATGGTTGTTACTTTGGCTAAATATCTAAACCGAAGCTACAAAAAGCTATCTTCGCAAACAAAAAGTAAGTTACAAGGTAGTTTGTTTTATTTTGATTTAGCTACAGTAATACAAACCTTGATTAATACTCATGAATCTGGGCTTTTAACTATTTATTCAATAGGTCGTGGTTTAATTCGCTCTATGGCTTGGAGTACCTCGGTAGGTGCTTATCCAGTTGGACAGGTTTATTTAGAGTCTGGAGAAGTTCGTTATGCATGGTCAGGTCAACTTTCTGGAGAAGAAGCTTTTTATCAGCTTTTTCAAGCAGAGTTAAACGGCTCATTTGCTTTTGAACAAGGTGCAAAGATGGAATCGCGCCCAGACAGTGAAATGATTTGGCGGCCATCTATGAATCTAGTGATTGAAGCCGTCCGACTACAAGATGAATTAAATAAATTACGTGACATGTTGCCTGAGCAAACAACGTCTTTTCAACTTAACCGACCAACTCTTACTTCTACTAACCGTAATGCTACTTTAGCCGTAGATTCAATGTATCGTTTGCTACTTGAACGCCCAATAACCATAATTGAACTAGTAGACGCGCTACCTTGTTGTTATTACACCACTTATTCATTGATTAAAGAATTTTTAGATACAGGGCAAATAGTCGAAGCTCCTTATTAAAGTGGGTTGATATATTTTGCACTTTTAACAAGTTATGTTATTTTGCTTTTTTGGGTTGCGTAGTTGCTGGTAGCAACGGGCCGCCGGAAAGCGGTTGCTGTTCTCGTTCGATTCGAGATTTAACCTGGGGGAAATAACAAGAGGGTTCGATTCCTTCCGCAACTCACCAAAATTATTTGTTAAATAAAAAATGGATGTCTGAAATGTTCAAACATCCATTTTTGTTTTTAGTAGAATTGGCGGAGAAAATAACTATTTAGATACTGTTTTAGTCTTAGGCTTTTCTTCTGGGGTGTTTTCAAATTTGCGTTTTTCTTGTTGGTTTAAGACTAAATTATCTACTAGAAATCTACGTAAATTAACTAGAGAATTTATATTAGAATCACCGCCAACAACTTTATTTAACACTTCAGCAGGACTATTCCAGTCTTTTTGATTTTCTTTCATAAATCTTACCTCCCTTTATTTTGTGGGGATCTTTTTAATAGCATAGCACAAACAAAGGCGTTAACGCAGCCTCGCCCAGGAATGTTCAATCAAGAAATTTTCTTTTAGGAGCTTTCTATGGATTAAGGAATTTTTCCTGTGTACCAATATAATATACCCAAACTTTTCCATAAGGTGTATCTGTAAGCTCTGCCATCAATCGCACTTGACGTTTAGCTTCTGGGCCTAAATCCTCAACAATTGCAAGTAGCTTTTTTTGCTGTCTTTTATCAGCAATAAAAGCATACTGCTCATCTGGAAACTCTCCCTTTAACACTTTACGAATAAGCCGCCTAGAAAAAGCCCGGTAATCATCCCGATTTTTAGCTGCAAATAAATGCCAATAATTTGGTATTCCTATAGGCGTTAGTTCTGGGCTAACAATGTTTACTAGTTCTGTAGCCATTTTATTATATTTAGTTGGCTCAACCGTAGCTAAATATCTTTGGTATTTTACTAGTAAAATTCCTGTAGGCATTATATAAATAGCTACCAAAACAGCAATTATAATAAAGAAAATTCGAGCTAATATTTTTTGCTCATTTGCTAATTCTTTAGGATGCTCTTGTTCTGGTAAATATTTAACAAATTCTGGTGTCCAAGAAACCATTTTCAAAAATAAATCTTGACCAAAAACGCCTATTGCTAAAGCAAACCAAGTTGTTAAGTGTGGTAAATAGGAATGAGTTTTATTGCTTACTTCTGTAGCAAAAAATGTTACTGTCCACAAAATTGCAGTAAATAAATAAATGTGAGGACTAGATGGGATTTTCTTCCAAAGCTGCCAAATAATTTTTGCTAGCAAATAAATAATAGCTACTACAGTTAATATCTTAAAAAGCTGTACCATAGGGTTACGCTCAATAAATACTATCCCATAATTCCAATCTAAGTAGCGTTTTGGTTCTGCTAGCACATTTAACCATAGCCCACTAGCAGTGGTTCCACGAGTGCGACCTGCTGCAAATGTGTTCCATTGAGCTAGGTAAAGCTCACGATTTACCCAGCAATAAATAGCATAGGGTAGGGCTAATAAATTTATGCTAATTGCCACTATCCAAGGCTCAAGTTTAATAAACATCCTAAAGCGATAGTCAATAAAAAGCCAAACAGCTAGTAAAACTATGATATATAAACCGTTTAGATGGGAAAGTGCTGACATTGTGGCTAATAGCCCACTTGCCATAAACCAGAGACGACTAGAAGTTTTATTTTGAGATGATGATGTGATTAAGTATTTAGCTTTAAGGTAGGAAAAACTAGCAGCTAAAGCAAAAAAGATAGAAGCAAAATCATTACGTAAAAATCTGCTACCTGTTAAATAATTGTTGTCAAGAACTAAAAAGCTTATAGCGATTATTCCAGCCGTCCGACCAGCTAAAAGCCGACCTAGCAAGTAAACTAGCAGTAAAACACCAACGCTTAAAGTTAAGTTAAAGAGTCGGGCTTCTAGCATCCCAAAACCAAAACAGCGAAACCAAATAGCTAGCAAATAAGTAAAAGCTGGGTCTGTAAAAGTTCGTTCACCAAGTTCATTTCCAAAATGACGAAACATTGGCGATGACATTTGACCGTTTTTTACTATCTCATAGGCTGGTTGCATCAACCAAGGTTCATCTTTCCAAGGCACAGGATGAAAGCCTATTTTTTGTATGGTAATAAATATAAATCCAGCAATTATTAGACTTACTAGCAAAATTTCAATTATTAAGTCTCGCCTTAAAATCCCCATAACTTATGCTCGGTAAGTGTAAAGAGTAAACTCATAAAGTGGGTAGTCATGACGCAAACAAACACGACGACTTAAATTATGTCTACAAAAATTAAAATATTCGCTAGGGTCAGCATAATAAAGACGATCAACGCGAAAATCTACTTGATCAGTCATCATATTGAACGCTAAGCCATAGCGAGCATATTTATACATTTGTTTAATCATCGCTTGGCAAAATTCCTGCCATTCTTTATCACTATTATTAGCACGTAAATGAAATAGCCCACAGCAAACAACGTAATCAAAAATAGGTTCTGGTGGGTCTGGTGCAGCTAGAATATCCATTAAGCTAAACTCTAGGTGGGGATGGCGTTTGCTAGCATGTTCAATCATTCCTGGAGTAATATCTACGCCTTTATAATGGCTAGGTGTTAAGTTATTTTCCTTAAGAAAATCATAAAAATGACCTATACCACAGGCGACATCTAGCACGCTTTTTCCTGCTAGCGGGGCAATGGCTGAGAGAATTTCAAAGCGTTGATATTGGGATTTTTGCCCGTTGTAATCAACCCCTTGGGCAGAGTCGCCATGTTTAGCTAAACAGCTTTCAAAATAATCAATTACATTTTGTTTTAGTTGTTGCATAAAATTATTCTTTGTAAGATTTATTTAATTAGAATCAGACGAGTAAATTTCCCCAACTACATAATAAGGTCGCCCTTTTATTTCTCGGTAAATACGCGCAATATATTCGCCAATAATGCCAAGAAAAAGTAGTTGAATACCAGCTAAAAAAGTAATACCAGCAAAAAGAGAAGCATAGCCTTCTACACTAACGCCTCCTAAAATTCGCAGAATTGCAATATAAATGGCTAGCAGAATACTTGCTAGAGCGAGCATTGAACCAGCAATGCTAGTTGCACGTAAAGGAAAGTCAGAAAAACCAATTAACATATCTAGGGTTAAATATAACAATTTCCAGAGGTTATATTTAGATTCCCCTGCTAAACGGTTGTCATGTTTTACTACCACGCCTTTATGAGAAAATCCTAGCCAAAGCATCATAATTGATGTGTCATATTGTTGTTCACGAATATTATTTAATGTTTTAGCTACTTTGCGGTGAATAATACGAAAGCCGCTAATCATATCTGAAGGGACTTTAATGCCTAACATTTTCTCTGTTAGCCAAATAACAAAGCTTGACCCAAATCTACGCCAACCAGCATCTTCTCGACCGGCACGAATACCATAAACTACATCAATGCCTGTTAAAAATGTTTGATAAAGTGTAGCAATTTCTTCGGGAGGGTTTTGCAAATCAGCATCAATTAAAACAATGCCTTGTCCTTTTACCCGATGAAGTCCCGCAACAATGGCTGGGTGCTGTCCAAAATTTCTTGCTAATTTTATTACAGTAACTTTTGGGTCTTGTTTTTGAAATTCACAAAGTTTTTTTAAGCTATCGTCTGAACTGCCATCATCAATAAAAATAATTTCGTAGTTTTTGACAAGATTGGTCAACGTAGTAGTTAAGCGGCGGTATAGCTCAGGTAAATTTTCTTCCTCATTAAAAACAGGAACAATTATAGATATATCAATAGAATTTTCTTGGCTCATTAAAATCTAAATCTAGCTAGCAAAAGTTTTTCTTACAGTTTCTATCACATAGTCAACTTCTAAATCTGTAAGTTTAGAATAAAGCGGCAATGTAATAGTACTATTGCCAATATTTTCAGCTATTGGAAAACTTCCTGGTTGAAAACCAAAAGTCTCTTGATAGAACTTTAACAAGTGGATTGCTCTATAGTTTACGGCAACATTAATTCCTGCTGCTTGAAGTGCAAACATTTTTTCATCACGTATTTTAGGGTCTACCCAAATAGTGAAAAGATGTCGCGCACTTTTTGTGTTTGCTAGAACTTTAGGAAAATCAACCCCAGGTAAATCCATAAAAGCTTTTTCATATTTTTTAGAGATTTCTTCCCGACGTGCTAAATGTTCTTCTACTTTTGCTAGTTGTGGAATCAGTAATGCAGCTTGGATATTGCTTAAATTATATTTCCAACCTAGTAATTCCATATCCCAATGTTGATAACGTCCATGATAACGATCAGCAGCAGAACGACTCATTCCATGCAGGGATAATTTGCGTAAAATGTCGGCTAGGTTTGGATCTCTAAAACTAATTGCTCCACCTTCACCACAAGTAATGCTTTTGGTTGCATAAAAGCTAAAACAAGCTGCATCGCCCAATTGACCAGCATAAAAACCATCTCTTGTACCTTCTAAACAATGTGCTGCATCTTCAATTACTTTTAAGTTATGTTTGTCGGCTAGTTCTCTAAGTGCTTTCATATCACAGAGATGACCATAAAGATGCACTGGCATTATAGCTTTAGTTTTTGGAGTTATGGCTTTTTCTACCAAATTAGCATCTAAATTTCCTGTGCTAGCTTCCACATCCACAAAAACAGGGGTTGCTCCAGCGTGTAAGATTGCGTTGGCGGTAGCAATAAAAGTCATTGGGGTAGTGATAACTTCATCACCTGGGCCAATATTAAAGGCTAGTAGAGCTAAATGTAAGGCAGCCGTGCAACTCATTAGTCCAATTGTTCCAGTAACACCTAAATAATTAGCTAAATTTTGTTCAAACTCGGCTGTAATGTCTCCTGTGGTAAGAAAAATAGAATCTAGTGCGGCTAAAACACGCTCTTTTTCTGCTTGACCAATATTATGACGGTAAAATTCTACTTTCATTAAAACATCCTAAGACCTTGAAATTAAAAAAACTCCTAAACAAATAGCTAGCACGCCTAACACACGCATTAAGCTTAGTTGTTCTTGGAAAATAATTGCAGAAAAGATCATTACAAAAACAAAATTTAGGCTAGTAAATGGATAAGCAAGGCTCAGTTCCATACGAGAGACAGCAAAAATCCAGGACAATGAAGCAACAAAAGCTAGGAAAAATCCACCAATAATATAAATATTTAGCATAGATTTTACTAGAAATGTTGTTCCATCGGCGAATGTAGCAGGCATTTCGCCTAATGAATTAGTAGCATACTTAAACATTAATTGACCTACTACAGTGCATAAAATTGTGATAAAAATTGCTAGATAAGTCATATTTAATCAAAAAAGTTTCTAATAATATTCTACGCTACCTTTACGGGTTTTAATTGGGACATGCTTCATCCAAGTAAGCTTTTGCCACCAATCAGGGTTATCTTGATACCATTTAATAGTTTTAAGCAGTCCTGTTTCAAAGCTTGTTTCTGCTTTCCAACCTAATAAATCATTAGCTTTATTGATAGAAGATATATGATGTTGTACTTGTCCGGGACGATCTCCAATATATTCAATTAAAGACAAAGGTTTGTCCATAATACTAAGAATCTTTTTAGCAATAGATAAAACATCTAAGTCAAAACCTGATCCAATGTTAATTACCTGGCCTTTTATTTTTTCTATATCTACGTGTAAAACTGCATCAATTGCTGCACAAGTATCAGTAACAAAATTCCAGTCCCGACGGCTTGAACCATCGCCATGAACGGTTAAAGGCTCATTCATCAAAGCACTAGTTATAAAACGAGGAATAACTTTTTCTAAATGTTGATGTGGGCCATATTGATTAAATGGGCGTAAAATCACGGCTGGTAACTGATAAGTTGCCCAGTAGGAATAAACTAGACGGTCTGCACCTGCTTTAGCACTAGCATAAGGGGTCATTGGGTTAAGCACGTGATCTTCAGTCATTGGATCGGTTAAAGCCGTACCATAGACTTCTGATGTAGAAATATGAATAAATCTTTCTACTTTATGAGAATGTTCTAAGACACAACTAGCAACGGTTTGTGTTCCAAGTACATCGGTTTCAAAAAAAATGCGGTCATCAAAAATTGAGCGTGCAACGTGTGATTCTGCTGCAAAATGTACAACTGCATCAGATTTTGAGACTAGCATTTCTACTAGACCAGCGTTGTTAACATTGCCATACCAAAATTCAAAGCGTGAGCTATTTTTAATGTCATTAGGAATATTTTCTGGATTACCAGCATAGGTAAGTAAATCTAAAACTACCAAGTAATAATCAGGGTACTTATCATATAAATAACGAACAAAGTTACTACCTATAAACCCAGCCCCACCAGTAATTAAGATGGTTTTCATTAGTCCTCACTTTCTAAAATCTTTTCTCTTGTTAAAATTGCTAAACTATCTTGACCATGATTAAAAAGTAGGTCAACGATTGATAAATAAGGGATAAAGGGCGGATAAAGTTGTTTATAAAAGGGATGTGTATAGTTGTGATATTCTAGTTCTATATTTGCTTTGCTAAACATTGACTTATCTAAATAATCTTTTGCCGCATTGCCAGTTAAATAATGGTCAGCTTTTAAGTGTTGGCAAATTTTGACTAACCTTTCTGTACTACTTCCAGAAATATTTAACTTAGATGAAAAAATTATTTCTGTATTAATATCTAACCATTTAGCACAGATATAGATCAATGCCATATCTAGCTCTAGCAAATATTTAGGTTTTAAGTTAAAAATTTCTGCTAATTTAGGGTAATATTTTTCAAAATAAGGTGTACGATGATAATTACTTGTTATTGTGCTTAAGTGTTTATGCGTCCAGTTTTGGTTATAGTCAATTTCCGCTTCATTAATTAATTGATGAAAACGGCCATGATTTATTACAGGAACACTTAGCCAATGCTCACCCTTTGAGGTTTTGATACGGTTACGGCTACGCCAATCACGGCGGGTATATTGCACGTCATCATAAATGACAAAGCGATCTGAACGCCATAATTGATCAAAAAAGCCTAACCAGGGCAAATATCCAGGTTGTAAGATAGCTATTCGCATTGCCAGATTAGGAGTTAAATTAGTATAAAATAAGTAGTAAAGCCGTAAATACTAGCGAAATCATTGTTTAAGTGCAAGCTACTTTACACTAAGTCTTAATTTAAGGGTTAAAATAGTTATAGGGTTAGACTTGACGCAACTAGATTGGATAGTGATAATTGACCGACATCATAAGGAGGAGCTATGGACGATTTTAATAAGCGTTTAGCATTAAAACAAATTAATTGCCAAGATCAAGCCGATGGGCATTATCATATGCAGGTGACTTTATCAGTAAAAGAGACAAATTTTGTTGGTGAAGCTAGAGGAAAAGAAAAGCTAGAAACGGCTGCTAATGCTACTCTGCAAGCTGTGTCGGCAGCACTAAATAACGCTTTTGCTTTAAGTGTAAAAGGAGTTAATGCTAGTGAGACATTTGCAGGATTAGAAGAAACTTTACTTGTTGTTGTTGTGGCAATTAATGATGGTGAGACAGAAATGATTACCCCTGGATCTTGTCGTAATACAGGCGATGAGATAGACGCAGTTGTCAAAGCTACCTTAGATGCTACTAATCGTTTAGTTGAAGCAAATTTAACTTAAACATCAATAAAATATTTCAAGCATATTTTAGACTTGAATTGGTTGCATACAAAAGATTTGTAACTAAAATATAAACTATCTGCTTAGGCTAGCAAATACTAGTGTAATCTCCTATTTAGCAAATCCCGAAAGGTAAACGCACAATTTGTGCCAAAATAAATGATGGATAACAATCAACGCATAATCATCCAACAAGTTAGTTTGTCAACTAACAATATACAAGTAGAATTAACATACTCAGGTAAAGCATATCAAAAAGTTGTTTTAGCTCCTGCTACAGAAAAAGAACGGTTAATGGCTGCTACAAAAGCTACTGTTGAAGCTATTAATGAAATTATACCTACTCCTATAGTTACTAGAGTGTCAGAAGTACTACAAATAAGATTTGAAGAACTCTCAGAGCCAGTTCTTGTTACTTTAGTTGGAGTTAGAATTAAAGGGGAAGAAAGATTATTTCCCGGCACTGCTCGCATAGGCAATTGCGCTCTAAATGCTGTAGTAAGAGCTACCCTTGATGCAGTAAATCGCCCAATAGGTTTATTCTTATAAAGAGAATTATAGTAAAAATCATAGATAGTAAGACTAAAGAGCTTGTCAAAAGAGAATCTTTGCAAGCTATTAAGGGTATTTTTATATTTAGGTTGCTTGGTTAAAATAAATTAGTATTTTTGTGGAGTTATAACTGTGTCCAAAAATAGATTACAGCTAAGAAGAGTTGAGTTTACTGAAAATGAAGAAGCTAATACACATCAAGCAACTATCTTACTACGGCTTGGAGCAGTAGACTATATTGGACAACATGAAGCAGAACGAAGTGAATCCCCATTAAAAGTAATTGCATTAGCTACTTTTGATGGAGTAAATAAAGCTCTACTTAGTAGTATCAACTTAACATTAAAAATTACCCTACGAGTAGCTGAGGAAATGAAGCCTGCTTATATGACTAAATCTTTATTTGTTGTCATTGTTGATGTTATTGCAGGAACTTTTTCTTTTAAGCCTACAGGAGCAGTGGTAGCAGAAGCTAAGGAAGCTTATAGAGCAACAGCCGCTGCCGCGTTAGATTCTCTTAATCGCTTAATTCAGCACTTGCTTAGAATTAACAATTTTATGTAGTATTAATTAAGTTTTAGACTTATTAAATATTATGAAAAAAGTATTGATAAGAAAAATTTCTTTTTTGGTAATTTTCTTAGTCATATGTTTTCAAAACACTTCTTTAGCACAAGAAACACCTACAAAAAAAATTTCTCCTATACTAACTAATGAAGCATTTACTACTAGTCCAACTAACTCAAATAATCCGACTTCTACAGTAACAGAAAATCCAGTTAATTTAGCCGATAAACAGAACCAGGAAAAACCAAATGATAAGCAAAATCAGGTTATAGATCCTAGTTTGCAGTTTAAGGTTTTAGATTTAATGTTAGCTTTAGCTGAGGATCCAGAAAATCAAGTTTTGCGTATGCAGCAAATAGAATTAAATACACAAGTAAGACAAGCTAAGTTAGTTAAAGTAAGTGAGACTAATTTAAGAGATCTAGAATTTCGTAAAAAGTATATAAGCTTAAGAGTTGCAATAATAAATGCTCAAAGACAACAACAAAATGCTATTGCTAGTGTTCAGCAGCAAAGACGCAAAATTGTTCAAGGTGGTCAAGGAAATGGTGCTTTTACAGGGGTTTTTCAAGCCCAAGCACAAGTTGAAGCCTTAGAAAAAGAAATAACAAAATTAAAACTAGAGTTGGATATTTTAATAACAGAAGGTCGGCGTTTAGGAGTAGGAACACGTGTCTTTCGTTAATAAATTTTAGTGGAGCTAGTAAAAATTTTATGAGAAGTATCGGAGATTTAATAGTAGGACGTAAACTTTACACAGTAGCAGAAACGGCCAATATTTTAACAGTTGTTCAACTTATGGTAAAACGTAAAGTCGGAGCCTTACCTATTACTGATAAAATAGGTCAAATTATAGGCATTTTTACAGAAAGAGATCTCTTAAAACGTGTTGTTGCGGCTGAACTAGATATAAAACAGACTTTAGTTAGTCAGGTAATGACACGTAAGCTAATTACTGCTAATGTTGATGAAACTTCTACTTATTGTTTGCGCAAAATGAAGGGAAAAAAAATAAGACATATTTTGGTTGCAAAAGAAGGTAAAATTGTAGGAATTATTTCTCAAAGAGATTTAATAGAAGTAGATTTAGCGGAAAAAAGAAAAGCTCTTCAATCAATAGATGCGTAAAGATACTTAATTTTCTTGGTTTGTAAATTTTTCCTGTACTAATTTTATACACCCCTCTTACAAATTTACATACTATAAACAATTGTTCTCTTAAATATAATTTATTGTTAATACTTTATCTCCTGTGTTTACAATATGTTAATAGTTATTATTGGTTTCTATTGCTTTTGGCATAGTTTTTGATAAAGGTAAGTACAAGTCGGTAAATAAAAAGTAATTATTAAAACATAACCGACAAACCTATTGAGGGGTGATTTTATGCAAGTAATAAATCTTAAAAATTCTCTTTCTAATTCTTTTGTTAAAGGGTAATCAGATTATAGTGTTAGTTGTTTTACGTGGTTAGATCTAGTTACTTTTCAAAAGAGCTTTTTGGTTTTGTTGTCATTTAGCTAGGTGTCTAATCAAAATCCTCAAAAAGTAATGTTGTTATATTTAGACTAGTCCAAAAATTGTTTGGGCTAGTCATAATTTAACCTCTGCATAAGGAGGAAGCTATATGTGGCATAATAAAGCAAAAGAAATAATAGATTTAGCTTTAGCAAAAGGATTAATTAAAAAAGAAGAAATACCAAACTTTGATAATAGTAAAGAACACCAGGGTTATTCAACTACTAGAATTGAAAAGGGGTTACACTGTTTAAGATATCTTAAGGAGAATAATTTACTAACAGATGAGCTAATTAAGGGTTTAGAAAAAGAGGTTGATAGAAAAAAAGAAACAACAAGCTTAAAAGTAGCAAATTTAGCTGATATAAAAAAAGTTGATGTTTTAGAAGATAAATTTAATGAAAATTCTGCTTATTGTGAAAAATCTGGTAACTCAAAAGTTAATAAATATCAAATCATTGGCTTATTAGGTAAAGGAGGAATGAGTAAAGTTTATAAAGCCTATGATTTATACCTAAGAAGATTTGTAGTAATGAAATTTACAAATAATGAGAAAGATCAAGAAGCTATTGAAAGATTGCTTTTAGAAGCTAGGGCGCAAGCTAAAATAGAGCATCCTAATGTTTGTAAAATTTATGATGTAGCAAAGACAAGAAAACGGTTTTTTATTGTTTCTCAATATGTTGAAGGGGAAACATTAGATGAAATACAGCCTAAGCTATCTTTAATAGAAAAAATAGAATTAATAATAGATGTAGCAAATGCTTTGGCTACAGCACATGCACATAATATTATCCACCGTGATATAAAGCCAAGAAATATTATTGTTGAAAAAACGGATATAGGTAATTGGAAGCCATATTTAATAGATTTTGGTTTAGCTAAGGAACTTTACCAGCCATACCTAACAGAATATGGAAGTATTTTAGGAACACCTTGTTATATGTCACCAGAACAAGCTAGTGGTGAAAGCTCAAAACTAGATTGTCGAACAGATATTTATAGTTTAGGGGCTACTCTTTATGAGTTACTAGTTGATCGTCCACCTTTTAGTGGGGAAAATGCACTCAATATTTTAGTTAAGGTAATAAATCAACAACCTATAGCTTTAAGAGAAATAGACTCTAGTATTTCAGCAGAACTAGAACGCATTGTTCTAAAATGTTTAGAAAAAGACCCAAAAAATCGCTATCAATCAACCCAAGGGTTAATCAGAGATTTAAGACAATACTTAAATTTAGAAAAAAAGATAACTGCTTTTAAGGAAGATAAAAAACTACTTAATCAAGAAAAGATATTAGAAAAAAGTAATCTACCTTTATACATGCGATTAATTGCACCAGCAGGATTATTTATTTGTGTATTGATTATATCGTTTCTTTTTAGTAGTAACCAAAGCAATATACTAAGTATTTTAAGTATAAAATAGTAAATCTATTTAGTGGCAGTTGCCCATACATTCATAAACAATTCAAAGTAACCAAATTGTAGTTTTTCTTTCTGAAAATCTGCTTTTGTAAGGAATTGAGCGATTTTTTTATGACTATAAGCGTCCTTATGTTCTTCAATTTCTGCTGGGCTAACTAAATTAAGCTTAGCTAAAAATCTAAGTAGTCCATCTGTCCAAACAGCAGGAGTTGTTAATATGTAAATTCCATTAGGTTTTAATATTCTTTTAATTTCTCTTAACAAATTTGGGAGTTTTACTGGTTCAATATGTTCAAATACTGCCAGCATAGTTACTACATCAAAGAAATTATCTTCAAAAGGAAGGCTTTGATTTTCTTCACTATCATAATTAATTAAATTTATATTTTGCTTTTTAAGTGTTTCTATCTGTGAAGGCTGCACCATTTTATCTAAACCATATTTTTGACTAAATTCTACTTTAGTTAAAAACAATGGATAAGAGCCACAACCTATATCAAGCAACTTTCCTTGCCGATATTTATCAATTATTAGCTTATTTGCCATTTTTATTCTTTGGTTAGCTAAAAAGCCTTCTAATAGTCCATGTCCTCTGGTTACGTTATTATTCATGTTGATTATACTTAAAATAAAATTCCTGTTTGATTTTGTTTAGCTTAAAAAATTATTTTGTCTTTTAAGATAAATGCTATAATCTTGGCTTTATTGTTTCCCATAGAACTTAAGCATGTTTTTTCTAAAACCAAAAATCAAAAACCAAGTAATTTACTAAATAAAATATGTCACTAGTTAAACCTAATACAAATCAAGCAATAGCAATAAATTCTGAAAATAGTTTGTTTCAAAAACCTTTTACTTTATCTGTTGTGATGCCTGTTTATAATGAAATTCGCACAATTCAGGAAATTGTAAACCGTGTACGAAGTATCAATATAAATAAAGAAATTGTAATTGTTGATGATGCTTCTAAAGACGGAACTATAAACTATTTGCGCGAAAATATAGAAGGTAAATATCCAGATGTTAAAGTGTTTTATCATGAAAAAAATCAAGGTAAGGGTGCTGCGGTTCGTACTGCTATAGGTAAATGTACTGGAGATTATATAATAATCCAGGATGCTGATTTAGAATATGACCCTAAAGAATATTTTTCTTTGTTAGAACCGCTTTTAGATGGCCGGGCGGATGTTGTTTTTGGTTCGCGGTTTTTAGGCGGTGGTGGAGCGCGGCGAGTGCATTTATTTTGGCATATGATTGCGAACACAATACTTACTACACTTTCTAATATGATGACTAACCTAAACTTAACCGATATGGAAGTTTGCTATAAAGTTTTTAAGGCGGAGGTAATAAAAAATATCAATCTAAAATCTAACCGGTTTGAATTTGAGCCAGAAATTACCGCAAAAGTAGCAAAAAAAGGTTGTCGTGTTTATGAAGTTCCTATTTCTTACAGTGGCCGAGACTATTCAGAAGGTAAAAAAATAGGCTGGAAAGATGGTGTTACTGCGCTTTGGTGTATCTTTAAATATCGGTTTATGGATTAAAATTTTTATTATATGAATATCTCTATTCCTCTTTATATAGAGCAAAAACAAAACTCTGATTCACCACCAAACTATGTTGTCAAACCTCTATTTTTTGAGCATTCTGATTTTTCAGATGAAAAATTACCTAGGGCAATTAATAAGTTTGTTAGAGATTTGACTCAGAAATTAGAAATTGTTGGAAAAGATTTCTTTCAAAAAGAACTTTCTGAACTAGGGTTTTCACCTGATATTGAAGATCAGTTCTTAAGGCTAAACTTAGATTTGGGAAAAAGAACTGTTACGGTTAATTTTCTATTTGTTGTATTTCATAGCTTAAATCGTCGGGTTGTTTTTAGCCCAAGTATTCCTGATTTATGGTTTGAACTGCCTAGAGAAAAAAACTTAAATGACCAAGCAACTTCAGTCTTAAATCAATATTTTCGTCAGCAAGAAAGAAAATTTGGTACTGAAGCCATTAAACCAGAAGATATTTCTGTTGCAAAAAAGGCTTGGGTAAGCACAATAGATTTAGATTTTCCACTCCCAAAACCAAAGGAAAAACCAAGTGCAGAAAGCAAAACCTTGGCTACACTTGGTAGTTGCGAGGAAGTAGACGGAACAGCAGAACTAAATAAAATAGGGCGTTGCTTAAACTGGCTTTTTCCAGAAGATTTAGAACGTGCTATTTATCGAGAAAAAGAATTAGAAGAATTAACCAAACTGCTAAATTTACCAGAAAAAAAACCAATTTTAATAATTGGCCCAAGAATGGTAGGAAAAACTGCTTTAGTACATGAATATGTTTATCAGTATGTAGAAAAAAGTAAAAAATCTGCCTACACATTTAAGAAAAGTCTTTGGCTTCTTTCTCCTCAACGCTTGATTTCTGGCATGTCCTATGTAGGTCAATGGGAACAACGCTTACTGGCAATTTTAGATACAGCAAAAAAGAATAACTTAATTTTATATTTTGATGATCTTTTAGGCTTATTTTATGCTGGTGTGACTAGCCAATCTAAGCTTAGCGTTGCTGATGTAATAAAGCCAATTATGGAAAAATGCGAGTTTCAAATGTTGGCAGAAATTACCCCTGCGGCCTTTCGTGTTCTACAAGAACGTGATAGAGGCTTTGCAGATCTCTTTCATTTACTACCTGTTAAAGAAACTGATCTAGATCAAACCTTACGTATTTTAATTAGCTCAAAACGACAATTAGAACATAGCAATAATTGTAATTTTGATTTAGCTGTTTTGCCTTCTGTGCTTAATATTCAACAACGTTATGTTAAAGATGCTGTTTTTCCTGGTAAAGCTGCGCAATTTCTTAAGCAATTAGCAGTAAAATATCGAAATTCTGAAATCTTACGTGCTGATGTATTAAAAGAATTTCAAGCCAAAAGTGGACTTTCATTAAACTTCTTAGATGATAATACTAGACTTATTCATAAAGAAATAACTGATGCTTTAGGAAAAGAAATAATCGGCCAACCCTTAGCACTTGCAGCGGCAGCCGATGTAATAACTATTGCTAAAGCTAAACTTAATGACCCAGACCGACCCTTAGCAGTATTTCTTTTTCTTGGCCCAACAGGTGTTGGAAAAACTCAATCTGCCAAAGCAATAGCAAAATATCTCTTTGGCGACGCAGAACGCTTAATTAGATTTGATATGAACGAGTTTATAACGCCTGACTCTTTAACTCGTCTAGTTGGAACATTTTACCGACCTGATGGACTGCTAACTAGTGCTATTAGACGACAACCTTTTTCCGTACTTTTGCTAGATGAAATAGAAAAAGCAGACCCAGATGTCTTTAACTTGTTACTTCAAGTTATGGGTGAAGGTAGACTTACAGATGCTTCAGGTCGTACCGTAGATTTTACTAATGTTATTTTAATTATGACATCTAATTTAGGAGTTAAAGAGGCTAACAAGCAACTAGGATTCCAACAAAGCGAAGCCAACGAATCAGCTATTTATTTACAAGCTGTAGAAAGATTCTTCCGTCCAGAATTTTTTAATAGAATTGACCGAGTAGTTCCATTTAGAAAGCTTTCTCGTTCTGATATGAGTGCGATTGCTAAACACATCATACAAACTATTTTTAGCCGAGAAGGATTACTTAGACGTAAATGCTTGCTTAATATTGATAGCCAAGCAATGGAAACAATCATTGATGAGGGTTACAACCCAATTTTTGGAGCTAGGGCATTAAAACGAGTTATTGAACGCCAAATCACTCAGTCTGTAGCTAATCAATTGTTAATTTTAAGCAATGAAACCCCAACAATAATTAATATTTATCCTGGAAAAGAAAAAATTGTTGTTCATTTGGAAACTTTAACCCAAATTTCTTCTAATGAGCAAAATATTGCTAAAAGCGAGTTAGCAGATCCAAAATTAGCTTTGCAAAAACTAGAAACTGCTCTAGCTAAATTGGAAAAAAAGGTTGCAGAAATCAGCCCTTCAGGTGCTTTTGATGCTAGTAACCTTAGCCCTACGCTTTATCATTATTTCCAAATTAAAGGTCAACTTAGACGGATGGAAGCTATTTGCAGAAATCTATCACAGCGTATAGTTGCTAATAGCAAAACAGCTATAGCAAAACAGCCTGTTAAACCTAATCGAAAACCTACTGGATATAAAGAAACATTTTTATATAGATGTGTAGATTATACAGGTCTTTGGCAACAACTTTTTGCTGCTGAAGATATTCATTTTGCCCTTCAAGAAATGATGGCTCAGTCTTCTTTAATCAGTCGTTCAATGACAGATCAATTATCTGAAGCAGCGCAGGAATTTGCACTGCTAGAATTAATGGCTGAAACAGACCCAAATAATTCTCAGCAAATTGTTCTTTATATCCATCCTTTAGCTAATAAAACTACAGATAGTAAAATTACTCCACAGGATGCTTTAGCAGAAACTTATTTGCAGCTTTTTAATAGTAAATTTGGACTAGAAAGCTCTTTATTTGCAACAAATAAAGCTCTTTCTCCATTTGACAGAGTTATTCTAGTTTCTAACGCACATGCCTTGCCATTAGTAGAAAAAGAAGTTGGAACACACCTATTTTTAGATTCAAATGGTCAATTAAATCCTGTTAGTGTCCAATGTTTTATTATTGATGCTGGCATAGACCCTTTAATACCTATTAAGGACTATATAAAGAGTTATGAAAATTGGCTAAAACTATTTGCTAATCAAGAAAAATTAGCAAGTGATAATCCTGCGGCTATATTACCTGTTATTAGAATTTATGAAAAAGATAGTTTAGTTTTAGACTTAAAAACAGGTTTAGTTTCAGATCTTCGTAGCAGTGGAGAATCTTTAGTTCCTACAGCTAAAGAATTGCATACATTTTTACTTTCAGCCATGAAATGTCCAAAAATATTTAAAGTTGATGGCTAGCTATTGCTTATTGCCTAACCAAATAAGAAACATTTATTATTTGTGGCATGAGTGAAACAACAGCAGCAATTTTAATTATTGGGGATGAAATCCTTAGCGGAAAGACAGAAGAATCTAACGCAAAGTTTTTGATCTCAGAACTACGTGACCTGGGTGTAGCCTTACGTCTTATTATGGTAGTTCCTGATGATATAAATGAAATTGGTAGCGCGTTAGCAGATCTTTCAAGACGTTTTACTTATGTATTTACTTCTGGTGGTGTAGGGCCAACGCATGATGACGTAACAATGCTTGGAATCTGTAAGGCTTTTAACTCAGAAATATATAGACATCCAGAAATAGAAAAAGCTCTAAGAGATTATTTTGGTGAAAAACTCCAGGAAACACATTTGCAAATGGCAGATGTTCCTTTTGGCTCAACATTTACAAGCGTAGAGGGGTTACGCTGGCCCATACTTTCTTATAAAAATGTCTTTATTTTTCCTGGAGTCCCTGGGTTTTTCCGTCAAAAGTTTTTAGCCATTAAAGAACGCTTTCGCACATCACAATATTTCTTAAAACTAATTTTTACTAAAGAAGATGAATTTGCTATTGCTAAACAACTAGAACAGGTCGCTAATGAACATCCTCAAGTTTCCATTGGCTCTTATCCTGTTTTTGACCGAGAAGACTATAAAGTCAAAGTAACTATTGAATCTAAAGACCAAAACATAACGCAATCTGCTTTTCAAATGCTTCTTGCCCTACTTGATAGTCAATCTATTGTTCATACTGAATAATTAATAAACTGTAATTAGTAAACTAAACTAGCGGAGGTTAATCAATGAAACATTCTGTAGGTTTTCTTAATATAGTTGAAGATTCTAAGACACGTATTAAAGAGATTTCCATTGAAGAAGTAAAAGCCAAACTAGATAGAGAAGAGAAATTTTATTTTATTGATGTCCGCGAGGATCACGAATGGCAGCAAGGCCATGCTGACAGGGCAGAACATCTTGGACGAGGAATTTTAGAAAGGGATGTGGAAAATAAAATTCCTGACCTCTTAGCAGAAGTTATTCTTTATTGTGGTGGCGGGTTTCGTTCAGCTTTAGCGGCTGATAATCTGCAAAAAATGGGTTATAAAAATGTTTATTCAATGGCTGGTGGGTATCGTGCTTGGCAAGAAGCTAATTACCCAACAACAAAGTAAAATTTAATTGGCTATGGACTAAATTTATGTATTTACTTAAATTAACATTAAGTCAAGCTAGGGTGTTTATTGCCTTATTGCTACTAATTTTAATGAATATCAATTGTACTCAAGCAACAGAGCAAAAGCCGTCTGCTAAACAAATTCAAATTGGAAATGTTTTATATATTCCTCCTCAAGGGTGGCAAAAAATAGACCAACCTAATGGAGTTGTCTTGTCACCATCAAGCGACCTAAACAAGACACCTTGTTTTATTGCAATACTTCCAGGCGAGGATTTTCAAGGCGATTTTCGCAACTGGTTTGATAACAAATTAGAACAACTTCATAAAGGATCCAAAGTTTTAGTTAAAGGCGAAATAACAGAAACTACTGAACCAGAAGGCGGATATCCTTTAATTTATACACCGCTTGTAATAGAAAATGACTCAGGACAACGTTCTTATCGCTTTTATATTGGCGCACATCCTGCCCAACGTGCAGAATTAATAACTTATATTGCTTATTCTGAGCAAGATTTCCAAAAATATAATCCTGTTTTAGAAAATTTCTTAAAAACTGTAGATTTTGCTAATATCTTAGATAAAACTACTAGCAATAAAACTGTTGCAAAAACTAAACCAGCAAAGTCAGAAAATGCTCTATCAGGTTTGTATGTTGGAACAGAAAGCCGCCAGCAATTTAATCCTAATACTAAATTGTATGATTATATTGTTAGGAAAGTTTACTATATTTTTTCTCCAGATGGACGGGTTTGCTACGCGCTACCAAAAGGCGGTGCATTAGATAGTTTTGATTTTGATAATCCAAAAAATATAGAACCAAATAATATAGGTTCTTATGAAATATCTAATGGGCAAATTCAATTTAGTAATGCTGGAGGTCAGGCCAACCCTCCTAGAGCATTTACTAATAATAGAAATTTTCTACAAATAGGCAATCTTAAACTTTATCGTGTTGAGCCTACTTCTAATTTACGCTTAAATGGGGCTTATTCAGTTAGAACATTTACTAATACATCCAGTGGAAATAGCACTGGCGGAGTGTCAGGAGAAAACCAGTTAGTTTTTGGAGCAGATGGACGATTTAGCCAAAAAGGTTTTGTTGGTTTTGCTGTTGGTGGTGGAGCAGGTTCTAACCGTGACGCAGGAACAGGAACTTATAAAATTAATGGCAATACTTTGGAATTAACTTACTCTGACGGAAAGTTAATTAAGCATACTTTCTTTATTTATCCAGAAAATGTAGCAGAAAAGCGTCCTGGGCTTTTAATTGTTGATGGAGCATCTTATTTACTACGTGATTAGTTCCAAATGCTAGACAATCAGCTAACATAGTGATTAAAATGTTACAACTTATCAATTTCTACTTACTTAACTAATTAACGAGGCAAAATGCAACTACCGCTTATTTATCAAAAAATTAATGATTCAACTTTTCTAAAACAATGGTTACTCAAAATAGCTTTAGTAGTTGTGTTTTTATTTAGTCTTAGTTCGTTAAGTTATGCACAGCAAAGACCTTTGTTAACTGAAGATGTAGATATAGTTGAGACTGGCAGCATACGTACTCAAATAGGAATTGAGCTACTTCAAAAACAAAAATTTAGCATTTCTGGCTTAGAGGGGGATTTAAGCCGAATTGGTGTAGTTAGTTTTGCTTTTGGACTTGCTCCAAATGTTCAATTTGAGGTTTCAGGTACTTTACAAAATTACTTAAGCATAGATAGAATGGGGCCAAGTCAAATCCCGCTGCAACTTGCTCCAAATGCGCTTTCTACAAGTGATGTTGGGGATTTTACATTAGCAACTAAAATTAAGCTTCGTAATGAAACAGAAAAAGCTCCATCGGTTGGCTTTCGTTTTGGTGTACAACTGCCTAACACCAACCAAGCAAAAGGTTTAGGGCTTAATACAACTAACTTTTTTGCAAGTGTGTTAGTTGGAAAGAAATTTTTTGATAAGCGGCTTAATGTATTTGGTAACTTAGGTTTAGCTATTTTACCTGCTCCTTTAGCACTTTTTTCACAAAATGATGTCACCACCTACGGCATAGCAGGAATCTATAAAGTCAATCCTCGCTTAAACTTAGTAGGTGAGGTTTCAGGCCGCTTTAGTAGTCGTAATGCTCAAATAGGGACAGAAGACCTTAGCCAAGCCCGTTTTGGCGTTCAAATAATGGCAGCAGGTCTAAGATTTGATTTAGCAGGTACAAAAGGATTAACCGATTTTAGCCCTAAGAGTGGGATAATTTTTGGTGTTACTAAAGATATTAAAGCCTTTACTCCTGTAAGGTAAATTTACTTATTTTAGGTTAAATAAACATATGGAAATTAGCGATATTCTTGTTCCAATAGATTTTTCCAATCCATCTCTTAAACCTTTAGAATATGCCTTATCAATGGTATCGACTGAAGGCGAAGTTTATCTTTTACACGTTATTGATACGGATTTTGTAGAAAAAATAGAACAAAATGAACTTAATAAAAAAGATGTAGTAATTGAAAAACTACGTCAACGTGCTGAAAATGAACTAGATAAAATTATTGCTGCTCATGCTGAGTCAGAGAAAAAGCTTAATAAAATGGTAGTAGTAGGCATTCCTTTTGTTGAAATCCTACGTATTGCTAATGACTTAGATTTTTCTTTGATTGCAATGGGTATACGTGGCAAACCTAATCCAATTAAAGAAATTTTCTTTGGTAGCACGGTTGACCGAGTGTTGCGCGCTACACGTATTCCAGTTGTTTGCGTCCCACAATAAACATTTGTTTATAAACAAGTTAAAGAACTAGTGGTTGTTGTATGACCACTAGTTTTTTAGAAAAGATATTAGCAAAATAGCTGGCTTGTTGGTTGGTGTACCAAATTTCTAACTCACAATTTTCTTTTGAAATAACAGTTATTTGGACTTCCCTTTCATTAATTTCTACCATTAAATCATCTGCTAAAGAACAATGAGTTCTATCTAAACCATCAGCAACACGAAGTAGCGCAGACATTCGCTTAACTCGCAAACGATCAGTTTTATTTAGCCTACGATAACAAGCATGCCGTTTCTTAAGCGGTTTGGGCCCTCGATGAAAACGGACTAAATTAGCAATAATAGCTATTTCCCTAGTGCTAAATCCTGGCATCTCTGAATGTTGGATAAGATAGTAAGCATGTTTATGGTGTCCAACATGAGAAATATGATAACCAAGGTCATGTAAAAGAGCAGCATATTGAAGTAATACACGATCTTCTTCAGCTAAACTATGTAAAGTGTGCAGTTTATCAAAAAGCTTACCTGCTAATTTTGCTACCTGATGGGCGTGTGTTGGCTGATAATCATAGCGACGGGCAATAGAAAGAATTGTTTTATCCTTAACATCTAAAACCTTTTCATCTAGCGATATTTGCCCAAGGTCAGCATGCAAAGTATGTCCAATTTGCTCAATAAAATTTAATAGCACACCTTCACGCAATGACCAGTCACAAGTAATAATTTCTTTTGCTTTTACTCTAGTTAAAATAGTTTCTAAAAGCTGCCCTCCAGCAATAATAATGTCTGCACGCTTAGGATCTAGCCCAGGAAAGCGTGTTCGTTCCTTTAATGGCATTTTAGCTAATTTATCATTGATGTCTTTTAAGTCTGATAAAGTACATTGTTTACTAAAACGGCTAAATCCTTTTTCTGGACTAGAAGATTCTTCCTTACTTTGTGCTGCAAGTCCAACTAAGTTAAGAATTGTGCCAGAAGTGCCTATTAGGATGTCATAGCCAAGATCTAGTATTTCTTGGCTAGTATGGACTAGAGTTACGGAAAGTTGTTTTTTTAATCTTGTTAATTCTTTCTTTTTTACAGGATCGCTTAATTTTTGTGCTTCTGCTAGTCGGACTGCTCCAAGGCGCATAGAGTTAAGAAAAACAGGCTTTGTTCCATCTGTGACAATAAATTCTGTAGAACCTCCACCAATATCAACTATTAATGAACGTCGTCCGCTGATGTTCATTGCTGAAGTAACCGCTAAGGCTATAAGGCGGGCTTCTTCAATTCCTGAAAGGACTTCTACAGTTATTCCAGTTAATTCTTGTACTTTAGCTAGAAAGTAATCTTTGTTGGTTGCTTCTCTAACTGCACTAGTAGCAGTAATTAAAATATGTGATGCTTCCCGCGCACGAGCAAAACTAACATAACGGCTAATAGTGGTTAAAGCTTGATCAATTTTTTCTTTAGATAAAAGATGTGAACCCATTCCTGCTGCTAGTCTGACCATATCTTTTTCTTGTGCAATTAGTTCAAAATATTGTCCAACTTCAGCTTTAACTAAAACAAAATGTATTGAATTTGAGCCAACATCTATTGCCGCTAATATCATAAAACACCCTACATTTACAAAATTATTACACTGCTTTTATATCAACTTTACATTTTTTAGTTAAAACATCTCCAACAAAATTTATTAATTAACTTGGAGAAAAATAAATGCAAAGTGCGCCTAAACTAACCCAAATTGTTAAATCCATCAAGCTTAGTAAGGATCTTTGGAAGGAAAAAATTGATCATTCCTGGTATTTAGGACAAAAACAAGGTCAAGGCTTTGCTATTGGGGATGATTATGATTTAGCTAAAGTGGCTGTAATTAAAGAAGGTTATAATCTAATTGCGGAGTGGGATGACTTAGTAGTTGGGACAGATTGGATTAGCTCAATTATTGCAGCTAAACAAGTTTATGGGCCTTGGGCAGTAGATATTACAAATTATTTGCTACAAAGTAATTATTTCATATCTAAGAAAAATTCTTTATTTAGTCGAATTGTTTTGTAGTCCTAATAAATGTTGGTTAAGTTTTTATCTGTTTTTCTGTTAAACTAAGGTTTTTCTAATTAAAAATAATTAAAAACTTACTAACAAAATAATATCAATGGAAAATACTGATAACAAAGATCAAGAGTTGCTAGAAAATCTAGCCCAAAGAATACTCCAAGCTTTTAATATTCAGGATCAAGAAAAGTTCTTAAAAGAAGCTAAAGAGCTAGATCAAAGCTTGCAACGCAACAAAATCACACCTCACTTGTCTCAATGGGCAATGACTGATACACCAGTTTGTGCAGGAAAAAATTTTGTTATTACTCGTTCCTGGAAACGAGACCTAGTAAAACAAGATCCTGCCTTTCAAAACCGTAGAGCAATAGAAATAGATCCTTGTATTTCTTTTGGCTGGTCGCATGAAACTACACTTTTAACACTTGAACTTTTAGAAGATTATTGGCAAGGCGGACGACTCCTAGATGTTGGCACGGGTACAGGGGTACAAGCTATTGCTGCTGCTTTTCTTCAACCAGAAGCACAAATAGAAGCTTTTGATATTTCTCAAGATGTGGTTGATGATGCTTTAACACACCTAGAACTAAATGGAGTTTTAGATAAAATTGACCTTAAACAAGCTAATATTAGCGATTATCCAGCCGCTACTTATGATTTGATTACAGCAAATCTACTACCATCTATATTTGTTGAAATAAAAGAGGAACTAGTTAAAAGGCTTAAACCAGGTGGAAAAATAATCTTATCTGGGTTTTCTAACAAGGATGAGATACGTACAATTGCTAGCTTTGACTGGTCGCCTATGGTTAGTGATGTTTCTAATGCTGAAACTTCCAATATGACAGAACTATTTCAAAAACAAGGCTTAGAGCTAATTGATAAAAGACAAAATAAATATTGGCTAGCTTTGCTAATGCAATTACCTAATAAATAGAGTAGATTTTATGCAGCAACCTCAAATATTAACTAATGTAACAGATGAAATTAGAGAAAAAATAAACAAAAGCTTTTCTATTGTTTTATTTATCGGTGCAGGTGTTTCTCTTAGTAGTGGAATACCAACTTTTCGCGGTCTAGGAAAAGACAAATATTTTTATAGACATAACCCAGTTTATTTGTCCTCCATTAGAGGATTAGTACAATTTCCAGAGCTTGCATGGAAATACTACATCCATCTTTATAATTTAGTAAAACAAGCTAAACCAAATGCTGCTCACTATGCTTTGGTGGATTTTCAAAAAAAGATTGCAGCACGTAAGATAGTTAATCTAACTACTTTAACTAGCAATTTTGATGGACTAATTAGCTGTGCAGGTGGGCAAGCAGTTGAATTACATGGAAATATCTCAAAAGCTCTTTGCCCTACTTGCAAAAATACTTATGAAATGCAAGACCTTGATTTAAGCTCGCTTCCCCCTATGTGTGAGTGTAAAAATATCTTAATTCCAAATATAGTGTTACTTGATGATTTGATTAAAAAAGAGCATTATGATTTAGCTGTGAACGCTACTAGAGGCTGTACGGTTTATATTGCTATTGGTACATCAGGAGTTAATAGTCATTCTTATGGTTTAATGAAAGCTGTTAAATTACGACCAAATACTACTTTACTAGAAATTAATCCTAGGTCGTCACACTTAACAAAAGATATGAATTATGTTATACGTGGGAATGCAGAAGATATTTTGCCTCAGTTTAGTTCTTAAACTTGATTTAGAAGAACTTAAAATAACAGAGCTTGATTTACTAAAAAATTTACATAAAAAAGCTATTGAAGTAAGCTCATTAGAAATATTTCAAAAGAGCTTACTATAAGTAAAAATAGTTAAAGAGTTAATTATTTTCAAATGAAACAGCTACTACAAACAATAAAAAAAGCTGTTATTAGAACAGATTCTGCCGTTGAACAAAAGATTTTGACGCATGAGGAAGTTTTTGTTGCTCATTATGATCAATTACTTAGTTGGGCTTCTTATCTTTGTCAAAATAATAAAACTTTAGCAGAAGATTTAGTGCAAAATGCTTATATTCAATTTGTTAGCCGCAAACCTCCATTAAATGAGATAGAAAACGTTTTTGCTTATTTATGTCGGTTGACTAGTAACCTCTATAAAAATCAATTAATAAGAACTATGGCAAAAAAAAGAGGAGGAGATCTTCAATCCGTTTCTCTACCTCTTATTGAGGAATTAGTTAGCATTGAAACCGAATCTAATGAGCAGGCCCAAGAGCTATTAATTGAAATTACACACTTTGCTGTTAGCGGGCGTAAGAGTTCTAAAACCGCAGATGTGTTGATTCTAAGATTTCTACTCGGCTATTATCCTAAAGAGATTTCGCAAATTTTTATGAGTAGTATCTTTGCTGTTAATAATCTGATTATGAGAGGACGACAGGAACTAAAAGAGTTTCTTAAGCAAAGAACTAATAGGTAATATGACTATAGTTAAAAGCTTATTTATTTTATTCTTGTTACTGTTGCTGCATTACCCTACTGTTTTTGCACAAAATAGCAAACCAAACAAAATAGTAACTCAACAAATAACTTACCAAGAACTTATAGAGAAAGCTAAAAAAGAATTAAAAGAAAACCAAATAAAACAAGCTAGTAAAACTATAAAACAAGCTTTAACTTTAGCCAAAAAAAATACTATTGAATATGCCGATGTAATGGTTATTAAAGCTACTATAGAACAAGCTAACAAAGAGCATTTACAGCCAATTAGAAGTATAAATATAGCTCTTAGCATTTATCGTAATTTGTCAGATAATAAAAAAATTATTTCTACATTATTTGAATTATCAAAAATATATAGAGAACAAAAAGATTATGAAAAAGTAGTAAATATTTGCCAACAAATTATAGAAATTCAAAAAGCAGAAGGCGATTTAGAAGCAGTTATAGAAACTAATTTTCGTTTAGCCATTGTTTATACAGAAGCTAATGATTATGAAAAAGCTTTTGCTCAATATCAGCAAATCATTGATAATTCAACCAATAAAACTTCAATAATTGGACGTGCTAAACGTGCTATTGGAAGTTTATATAGCCGACGTGGAGAGTATGATCTAGCTTTATCAGTCTATTATGAGGCTTTAGCACAATATCAAACCACTTTAGATAAATTTAATGTTGGACTAGTACAAAATAATATAGGAAATGTATTTACTACTATAGGAGACTATAGGCAAGCACAAAGCTATTATGAGCAGGCATTAGATAATTTTGAGCAAGCAAAACAAAAAAGCTGGGTAGGTGCAGCACTACAAAACCTAGGTTCTATTGCTTATTATCAAGCAGATTATAGACAAGCTGTTTTATATAGCGAGCGAGCATTAAAAATTTTTACAGAAGCTAACGATGAAAGAAAATTACTTATAACTTATAGTAATCTAAGTCTTTATTACTCGTCACAAGGAGATTACCAACAAGCTTTTGATTACTATAAAAAGGCAGAGACGCTTGCAGAAAAACTAGATGATAAACGAGCCTTAGCCAATGCTATAGCTAGATTAGGGGCAATTTATTTAGCACAACAAGAATTTTCCTTAGCCTTGGAGTCCTTAAAACGAGCCTTAGCACTTCAACAAAGCATTAATGATCGAGGAGAAACTCGCGTTTTATCTGTACAAATTGGACAATGTTTAATTGAGCTTAAAGATTATCAAAATGCTTTAGAATGGGCTAGTAAGGCTCTTTTAGAAGCTCGAAAAAGTGGAGAAAAGCTAGATATTGCTCTAGCACTTACTACTAAGGCACGAGCTTTAAGAGAGCTAAAAAAACAACCCCTAGCCTTAACTTCAATTGAAGAAGCTTTAACACTAGCAACAACCTTTGAAGCACCTGCATTAGAATGGCAAATGCTCTATCTAAAAGCTTTACTGATGCGTGATGAAGACAAGTTAAATGAAGCTATAGATTATTTACAACAAGCTGTAGATAAACTACAAGACATTCGCACCCGTCTTTCAGGCGGAGAAGAGGCTGAGAATTTATTCTTAAATGGTAAGCAACAAATTTATCGAGATTTAGTAGAATTGCTTATAAAAGCAAATCAAAAAGAAAAGGCTATTGAATATATTGAACGTGCTAAACAAAGAGATTTAAGTGCGTTACAGCAAAGAACAGCTAATTTATTTACTAGTGAAACAGAAGCTTTAGCTTATCAACAGTTGAGAAAATATTTAGCAAGGATACAAGCTCTTGAACAACAACTCTTAAATGCTAGGGAAAAAAGAGAAAGAGCTAAATTGCAGCAACAATTGACAGATTTAACAACAGAGCAGCAAAAATTTACTGATGGTGTATTGCGTAATAATCCTAGAACAGCAGAGCTATTAGGCTTAAAGGCTGTTAGTTTTGCTTCTATTCAAACTTCTATTCCAAAAGATAGCATTGTTTTAGAAACTTTTTCTCTTTCAGATAAGCTTTTAATAACAGTTTTTAATAATAAAAAATTAGAAGTAAAAATTCTTCCTATAAATGATGCTCAACTTCAACGGCCTATTCAGCTTTTGTTAGCTAGTTTAAGCAATAAACGAGAAAGCTCATTAACAGAAATAAAAAAATTTAGTCAAGAGCTTTATCAATTGCTAATTGAACCTTTTGAAAGTGATATTTTATCAGCTAAAGAGCTAATTGTAATTGTTAATGACAAACTGCAATATTTACCTTTTCAAGCCCTTTGGAACGGAAAACAATACTTAATCGAACAAATACCTGTGAGTTACCTAGCTACTACCGCATCATTAATATACTACAATGAAATAAAAGGAAGTTTAGAAAAAGGGCAAATTTTAGGTTATGGAAATCCATTTCCCGAAGATAATAACTTAAAACTTCCACAAGCAGAGTTAGAAGCTATAGGGTTAAAAGAGATTTTTGGAGAGCGTGCTTTAGTGCGAGTTGGCAAAGATGCAAGTAAACAAAAACTTTTAGCCGAACTTAATAAAGCTACTTACCTACATTTAGCTACTCACGCACATTTAGAGCCTAAAGATCCAAAACGCTCTTTTATTATGTTAGCTGGTAGTAGCGAGCAAGAACAAAGGCTTTATTATGATGAAATTGCAGCTTTAGCGAGCAAATTAAATGGAATGGAGCTAATTACTTTATCTGCTTGTGAAACTGCACTGGGCAAAGATGGAATAGAATTATTTGGTATTTCTGAACAGTTCCGCCGTGCTGGAGTAAAGTCTGTAATTGCTAGTTTATGGAAAGTAAATGATAAATCTACTAAAGAGTTAATCACCGCTTTTTATCAACATCTTAATTCTGGACAGACAAAAAATCAGGCTTTACGCTCTGCACAACTTCAGCTTATCCGCGACTCACAAAACAGCTATTCAAACCCATATTACTGGGCCCCATTTATTTTAATTGGAAAATTTAGCTGATTACTTTACAGACTTGCTGGTTAAAGTAATCAGCATTGAAAATGTGGAACAGAGTAGTTTAAAAAGGACTGAAAATAATTGGTACTAAGCTACGCTCAAAGATAGAAAATTTTCTTTTTAATGTGTTAGCTCTATTTTTTAATATTTTGAGCGCAGGTTATTACCAATACACCAATAAGACAAAATTTTTTGAGGCTATATAACATTAAGATAAAAATTTTTAGCAGAAAAATTTTTATGAGTGAAAAGTAAAAGGTACACTAATGTTTATTTTAGTGTACCTTTTGTTAGTTTAATTTCTAGGTTTAGAAAAACTAAAATTAACTATTTCAATCTATTTTTTGCCCAAGCTGTTGCTAATTTATCGGCTAAGGATGTTGTATCTGCTTTTTCTACTGGTTTTTCAACAGGCTTTACGGGCTTTTGGCTTTCTTTTTGAGCCTCTCTTTGGTTTCTATCAAATTTTCTTGGCTCACCCTTTTGTTCAAATTTTGGCTTAGCTTCAAATCTAGGGTTTTGTGATGAACGGGCAGCTTTTTCCATAGATTTAACTTCTCTTGGTTCTCTAGCTTCTCTAATTTCTTTAACTTCTTTAACTGGAGCAGGTTGAGCTTCTTTAATACTTAAGCTAATTCTACGGCGAGCCATATCAACTTCTAAAACTTTAACTTTAACTTTATCGCCTACTTTAATTGCTTCTGTTGCTGATTTAATATAACGATGACTTAAATGGGAAATATGAACTAGGCCGTCTTGGTGTACGCCAATATCTACAAATGCTCCAAAATTGGTTACATTTGTTACTACACCTTCTAAAATCATATCTACTTCTAAATCATCTAATGAATTTACACCTTCAGTAAATGTAATTGCAGCAAATTCGCTACGAGGATCACGGCCAGGTTTATCAAGTTCTGACATTATATCTCTTAATGTTGGTAGTCCTGCTTGCTCGGAAATAAACTCATCTAAATGAATCTTTTTAAGTAATTCTTGATTACCGATTAAATCGTTTACTTTGACACTTAGCTTTTCAGCCATTTTTTCTACTACATTATAAGTTTCTGGATGTACCGCGGTATTATCTAAAGCATTAACACCATCTCGAATGCGTAGAAATCCGGCTGCTTGCTCATAGGTTTTAGGGCCAACTTTTGTTACTGCTAGTAATTGCTCACGATTATTAAATTTTCCATGTTTATTACGATATTGAACAATTTCTTTAGCAACAGCAGGGCCAATGCCAGAAACATATTTTAATAAAGTTTCTGATGCTGTATTAAGGTCAACTCCAACATAATTAACACAGGATTCAACAACTTGATCGAGAGATTTTTTTAATGCTGATTGGTCAACATCGTGTTGATATTGTCCAACACCAATAGATTTAGCATCTATTTTTACAAGTTCTGATAATGGATCTTGAAAGCGTCGGGCAATGCTAACAGCACTTCTTACAGTTAAATCTAATTCTGGAAACTCTGTTCTAGCAATTTCTGAAGCAGAATAAATACTTGCACCTGATTCATTAACTAATAATGCACTTATTCCAATTGTGGTGGCAATTTCTTGAGCTAACTGCATACTTTCTCGGCTAGCTGTACCATTACCAACAGCCAAGGCACTAACTTGATGTTGTTGGCATAATTCTAGTATTAAGTTTTTAGCTTCTTCATACTGATTTTGTGGCTGATGTGGATAAACAGTTTTATAGTCTAATAACTTACCTGTTTCATCAATTACTGCTAGTTTGCAACCAGTACGATAGCCAGGGTCAATACCTAATACTCGACGTTCCCCAGCAGGAGGTGAAAGCAGGACTTGACGAAGGTTTTGAGCAAAAACAGCAATAGCTTCTGCTTCAGCACGTCGTTTTAATTCAAGTCTTATTTCTGTACTTAAAGAAGGTAGTAACAATCTATCTAAAGCATCAATTAAACAAGCTCTAAGAAATTCTGCTACTTCTCCGCTACGATGAACTAGGAAATGTTCATCTAGCATTGATACCATTTGGATCCGATCACCTTCAATTGTATATTTTAGTATTGATTCTTCTTCACCACGTCGGACAGCTAAATAACGATGTGAAGGGATTTTTGCAACTGCTTCACGAAAATCATAATACATTTCATATTTTGTAGGATCTGTTGTTTTAGTTGCTTTACTTACAACAACTTCCCCACTAGTAGCTAAATGATTACGTAGTCCAGTACGAATTGCTACAGTTTCGCTAATCCATTCAGCAATAATATAACTAGCACCTTCTAATGCTTCGTCGGCAGTATTTACCCCTAATTCTGAGTTAACAAATTTTTCTGCTAAAGTAGCTAAAGAGCTTTCCAAAGGTTTTCCTTGAGTGGCAAAAATCTCTGTTGCTAAAGGTTCTAAACCCTTTTCACGGGCTGTTGCAGCTTTGGTTTTGCGTTTTGGTTTATAGGGTAAATAAAGATCTTCTAGTAAATGTTTGTCATGGCAGGCGGCTAATTGTCCTTCTAATTCTGGGGTTAACTTGCCCTGCTTTTGAATTGTTTCCAGAATTGTTTGTTTACGGGTTTCTAATTCGCACAATTCTTCAAAACGTTCTTTTAAGTTGCCAACAACAACTTCATCCATTCCCCCAGTCATTTCCTTACGATATCTGGCGATAAAAGGAACTGTTGCACCTTCTTCTAATAATCCAACTAAATGATGGATTTGACGTGGAGAATAATTATCTTTTTGTTCTTCTAGCAAATGTGCTAAAGCAAGTAAATGAAATTGTTGTTGTTCGTTTGGAGTAGAAATTTCTTCTGTCATCTAAAAATCCTTAAGTAAATACTTTATTTTATAAAACATTAAAAGAGACTGCGGTTTCTAAAACAGCACCGGAATCTAAATGAAAAACACTTTCTCCTGTATTTAAGCTGTTATTTAGCCCCATCCAAGGTTCTACACAAATAAAAGGTTTATCCTTCAAAGCCCAAATTACAATGTGTTTATAAGGCTCTTGGAAGGTAATTTCTATGGTTTGGTCTTGTCCAAAATTACTAAATACTACTTTGTTTCCTCTCACATTATGAAATGCTCCATTAGTTTCTGTCCCGGCATCAAAATTTATGATTTTTTCTACTGGAAAAGTCTTTTTTGTTAGAAAATCATCATATTCATCTGCATCAACTTCTAAATTGACAGCTTGTTTTTTTGGTGCAACAAAGTAAGGATGAAAACCTGCGTAAAATGGCATAGTAGTTTTAGAAAGATTTTCATATCTTTGTAATATGGTTAATCCTTTTGGTGTAAGTTTATAGGTAAATTTTACAGAGAAATCAAACGGATATTGCAGGCGAGTAGTATCATTACTAATTAGTTCTAAGCAAATACTAGCACTTTCTGAAGTCTCATTTTCTTCTATAACTTGCCAAGCTAGATTTCGAGCAAAGCCATGTTGTTTCATAGCATAGGTATTGCCATCAATCTGACAAGTGCCACCTGAAAGAGGGCCACAAATAGGGAAAAGTACAGGATTTCCACCACGAACATTTTTACTAGTATCATTTAGGCTATCTTGGTCTAAATAAAAAATAGCTTTGCCAGCAATTTCAAAACGAGAAATTATTGCGCCTCTCTCAGGCACTACAGATAATAAGTTACCTGCATCATCGGCTAATGTATGAATTTGAAAATGGTCAAAATGTTTTTGATGGCTAAACATTAATTTTCCCTCACTATTTAATCTTCATAGGTTTTTGCTATTGGTAAACGCATAGTGACATTTTGTTTCTCGTTACTTCTAGCAACAGAAGAACGCTCTTGTTCAAAACTGATTTCTGCTAAAGCATTAGGATCTATTTGATCTACAATCTGGAACCTTACTTGAGCAAGCCCTAAACTAATTAAGTCATTATGTTGTAATCTAACTAAAATGCCTGATTTGACATCTATAGGAACTTTTTTCCCATCCTCTAAACGTTCCACCCTAGTTAAGTTAGAGCTACCACTATCTTCAATATAAAAGCTTCCATCTGAATGATAAGTAATTCTTGCATGTTGACGTGAAACACTATTACAAATAGCTTCTGGATCATCGTTTTGAGCAAAAACAAAATCGTTACGTCTGATAAATCTGCCGGTTTTATCATCAATAACTACTCGTAACCTACCAATATGAGTAATTTCACGAATCATTAAATAATTATTTCGGTAAACCTCAGCATTTAAGGCAGTGAGACGAGCAAGAACAGGCATTTTAGCACGTCTTATATGTATAGCAATAATACGACGTTGTTCTTGGTCAACTACAACATCTGCTAGGGCTAAGGTATCCTCTACTTTAGGCCATGTTAAAGTTATTGCACATCTGTTACTACCAGAAATTAAAGCAGGATGATTACGTTTTACTAGTTCTACTTCAGAGCGAATAGGCATTAAACAATCTAATCCAGCAGCTTTAGCTGTGTACATTAATAGCTTGATAAAATCGGGGGAGCAAAAGACGACTTCCATCGGTTCTACTTTTTCTGGTTTATCTTCTAAAACATGTACCATTAAAATATGTGGTAAATACTTGTTATCTGCCCAACGAAATTGTTGTAAACGAAGTTGTTCAGCCAATTGTGTTGTAACTTCTTTAGTATCAATATCATCTATTGTTAATTTTGATTGAATTGCAACTGCCATTTGCAAATATTCTTCAAGCTTTTTGAGGTTTTCATCAAAAGATTGCATAAATTTTTCTTTCTCTGTAAGTATAATTATTTAATTAGATTAATTGTGCTAATCTACTGCAATAGTATTAACAGATGCTATTTGTTGAATGTTTATAACAATTAAAAAGATAACGCTATCTAATACCATAAACGGCTAATGGCTTCAACCCTAGTTATGAGTTTATAGAAAGAAAATTTCTATTTGCTAGATTTGCTAGGCAAACTACCTAGTTTTATCAATTTTAGGAAGGTGTGAAACTATTTAGATTTTTTGAAACTAGTTAATCGAACCTTTACTAATTTGGATACAGCTTCCTGAGATTGTGCTGTAGTTAAAATTTGATTATAGCGTTGTTGTAAAAATGGTTGACTAGAACGTATTTCTCCTGTAGGCATAATTGATAAACAATCGGCTTCAAGTTCTGCTTGATATAAAATATTATGACTAGCTTTGCCACTAATCCAATGACTTTTTAAGATCTTCTCTAACGCAGATATGTTATTTAATGTAGGTTGCAGAAGCATTCTTAACATTGCATCAAAACACTCCTGTTCATGACGTTTACGCTTTTTCATTAAGTAAATATAATAAATTATTAAAAGAGCAACAGCAACAACTGCCAATATAATAGGAATCCAGAAATCCATTCTTATCCTCATCCGTGAATATTAAATTTTTTTTGGGAACATCAATTGATTTGTATTTGCTATTGTAGCATTCAAATAGGGGTTCTTGGCTATCAGTAATATGCTTGATTGAATATATAACTACAGAGAACATACTATAGCAAAAGTTTTTCTCTAAAAAATACTTTAATCTTTGTAAAGATTTAATTCGTAGCCACGGTTTTACCTACTTTTTTTTTGTCATCTAACTATATATGATTTAACAACAAGGAGGCCATTTTTATGGTGTGGTTAGTTTTATTTTTAATCATCAACCTAATTTTTGCTTTTGTTGGTTGGTTTAAGTACTTTCAAGAACGTAAAAAATATCTAATGGCCCAAACAATTATTAATGACCTGCAAAATTTATCTTTAGACTGGCAAAATAAAACTGCTATTTGGAAAGAATCAGCACAGGTTTGGAAAGAAGCCTCTGAAACTTGGCAAGAAACAGCAGAAACCTATCAACGTTCGGCTGATAAATGGCGAGATCTTTATTTACAAACAGAAGAAACTTATGATGGAGAAGAATATATTAATTAAAGATTTAATTTTTAATTAAACCCTTGAACCATTCTTTTTTTATTGTGTTTAACACTCTCACAGTCTATAAATCTATTAAACCAATCTATAAAATCTTTGTTGCTGGAGGCAGTAAAATATCTAAGACATTTTACTGTATAAATTTATGACACGTTTATTAGTAATTTTGGTTTTAAGTTTATTTCCAAGTTTAGCTCTAGCACAAAACTTAGCACAAGCTCTTACTACATTACCAAAACCTGTAGAAAAAGCATCTGATTCCACACCTGTAGAAGTAGAAAGTGATACTACTTTGGTTTCTGTAGAAGTAGTTGATTGGCGTAGTGCTAATTTATTTAAGAATCTTAAAGTAACAAAAACTCCAGAAACTATGGTAGAACGTGCTTCCCGCCTCTATCAAGAATCCTTATTTCAACGCCAACGCTTTAATGAAACTGGACAAGCCATAGAAATGGAAAGCGACCGCCTTTATTATCGTCGGGATATGCTCTCTTATACTAAAGGAATCATTCTTTATCGCTTTTTTAATGGCCGTATGGATCTAGGTATTTACCGGCGTAACTTTGCTCCTGCCAACACTTCATTCACTGGTAAAATGCAACAAGATTTTGGACAAGGAGACTCTAATGCGGTACTGTTTCGTAATGGCTCACGGATATTTTTTAGTTTAAGAGTAAAATTACCTTAGATCTTTTGTAGGAATTTAAGCTGGATGACTCATTTCCATTTCTGCCTTATTAGTTAATTCTTCAACAAAACGTCTGATTTGTGGGATTATTAGGATAGATAAAGGGAAGGATATTAACCAACCAATTAAAAAAGATTTTCCCCAAAAGAAAAGAAAATCATTTGTCAAACCTCGATTAATAATTGTCATTGCTCCAGACATCAAAATTGTCATAACAGCAGAACTTAATAAAGCAAAAACCACTTGTGAATATTTACTACTAATCTTCATAATTCTTTACCTCAGCTTTCACAATCGCTATTTTGTTTAACTTTTACAACTAATTTGTTGTTTAACAAAATTTAATATGATACGCTACGTTTCGATTTGTAAAATAGTTCAATAAAGGTCATAATGTCAAGGGAAAGAACCAAAAAAGATCCTAAAAATTTTGTTGATGAAAACCTCTCATTAAAATCCGCAGGGCGAAGACGTTGTATTATTGCACATCAAAATATTCTTAATGCGGCTAATGAACTACTAATAGAAGTAGGGTTTAGTAATGTAACAATTGAAGGAATTGCTCAGCGTGCTGGAGTAGGTAAAACAACTATTTATAGACGTTGGCCTAATAAAGCTAGTGTAGTGATGGATGCTTTTTTAGCTGAAACAGCACCTCAATTTCCTTTTCCCGATACAGGTTCACCTTTAGAAGATTTTCGACAGCAAATAAAATTAGTAGTAAAAGTGTTAAATGGTCAAGGTGGGCGCACAATTGCTACATTATTAGGTGGTTGTCAGACGGACAAGGAACTAGCTGAAGCTTTTCGTAGTAGGTTCTTGGCCGTCCGACGTTTAGAATCAAAAAATGTCCTAAAAAAAGCAATGGAGCAAGGCAAAATATCTAGCAATATTGATGTTGATCTATTACTAGATGTTCTTTACGCACCACTTTATTTTCGCCTATTAATAGGACACGCACCATTAACAGACAATATGGTTGATGATTTAATTAATCTAGTAATGGCACATCTAATAACAGAAAAAACAAATTAAAATTTAATAACAATTTTGCCAAAGTGACCGCCCTGGCTCATCAATTCAAAAGCTTCTTTAGTTTGTTCAAAAGAGAAAACCTTATCTACAACAGGTCTCATTTTATGCAAACTAATAGCTTGATTCATTTCTTCAAAAGTTTCTCGGCTACCAACAATTATTCCTTGAATTCTAAGATTTTGCATTAGAATTGGCACTAAACTAATTTGTGGAGTTGCGCCGCTTAATATTCCAATAACGCTAACTTGACCGTCAAAACGTACTGAACGCAAAGCTTTTTCAAACGTATTTGCTCCACCAACCTCAACAACATGATCTGCCCCATTACCATTAGTTAATTCTCTTACTTGTTTATCCCAGTTAGGGGTAGATACATAATTAATAGTTTCATCAGCACCAAGGCTACGAGCGCGAGAAAGTTTTTCATCACTGCTAGAAGTGATAATAACTCTTGCACCTGCCATTTTTGCAAATTGTAGAGCAAAAATAGAAACTCCTCCTGTACCTTGTAATAAGATTGTATCACCAGCTTTTAGTTGACCATGTGAAATTATTGCATTCCAAGCTGTTACTCCAGCACAAGCTAAACAGGCTGCTTCCTCATCAGTTAAATGCGCAGGCAAAGTAACTACACCTTCTTCACTAAGTGCCATATATTCTGTTAGTGTTCCATCAAATGGGCCACCTAAAGTTGAATTTAATTTAGCCTTGGTTGGAGGGCCGGCTAACCATTTTTGAGCAAAAATAGTTGATACTCGATCTCCTACTTTTACTCTAGTAACATTTTTACCTATTGCTACTACTTCTCCAACACCGTCTGATAATGGAATAAGGGGAAGACGTTGTTTAGGGTTATAGGTTCCGGTTACAGTCATTAGATCACGAAAATTTAATGAAACTGTTCGCATTTTTATAAGTATTTGGTGATTAGTAATCTCTGGTTCTGGACGTTCAGTTTGGGTAAGTGAATCTAAGCCAAATTGGTTTTGAATCTCAAAAACTTTCATTCTTTTAATCCTTAGTATTTAGTAATTAGAGTTTGAAAATGAGCTTACATCCTACAATTAACTTTGATAATTGTGCTAGTAGCCTTAGCACAATGAAATAATAAGTAAAAGGAACTAAAAATTTTTGTTGAAAATTTTTGGCTTGATAGACAAAGATACTAAAAAATATCTATAATGGGTGACTTTAGAAAAACAAATAAAAACCTCCCTCAAATAGGCTGTATAGGCTAGATTATGGGCTAAAACAATGATCAATCCAAAAATAAAAAAAGATAAGCTTCTAGAACAACTTATAGAGACAGAAAAATTGCTAGAAGAAACTAAAGATCAAGTGGCTAATCTGCAAAGTATTAGCCAACATCAAATGCAATCAGAAAAAAAGTTTTTTGCTCTTATGGAATCTGCTCCAGATGCAATTGTAATTGTTGATGCAAAAGGACTAATAAGCATTATTAATTCACAAACAGAAAAACTTTTTGGTTACTCTCGTATTGAGCTAATAGATAAACCATTAGAAATTTTAGTGCCGCATAGATACCATAATCACCATCATCATCACCGTAAAAATTATTTCCAAGATCCTCATACTCGCCCAATGGGAAGTGGACTAGATCTTTATGCACGTCGTAAAGATGGAACAGAATTTCCTGTAGAAATTAGTTTAAGCCCTCTACAAACCGAAGAAGGTCTTTTAGTAACTAGTATTATTCGGGATGTAACAGAGCGTAAACGTTCAGCAGAAGCTCTTAAACGCGCTCACGATGAATTAGAAAAAAGAGTTGAAGAAAGAACCAAAGAGCTTTCCCAAGTTAATCAAAACTTGAAATTACAGTTTGAGGAACTAAAACGTGCTGAACAACAAATTCGTGAACAAGCTGCTTTATTAGATAAAACCCAAGATGCAATTATTGTTGAAGATATGGAAGGAAAAATAATATTTTGGAATAAAAGTGCGGAAAGTATTTATGGTTGGACAAGTAGCGAAGCAATTGGACAAAAAACTCAAAAACTTTTATTTGAAAAAAGCTATCCACAACTTCAAGAAGCACTTCAAGCAGTTCTTGATAAAAAAGAATGGCGTGGAGAAATGCAAAACTCCACTAAGTTAGCTAAAGAAATTGCTGTAGAAAGCCGTTGGACACTTGTATTAAATAATCAAGGTGAGCCTCAAGCTAAATTAATAGTTAATACTGATATAACAGAAAAGAAAAAGCTTGCTGCTCAATTTTTACGGGCCCAAAGAATGGAAAGCATAGGCACATTAGCTAGTGGAATAGCTCACGACTTAAACAATGCTTTAACACCTGTATTAATGGCAGTGCAAATTTTAAGGGAACGTTTTAGCGATGAAGAAAGCTTATTTTTACTTAATATCCTTACAGCAGGTGCAGAACGTGCAGCCGATATGGTTCGTCAAGTGGTTTCTTTTGCTCGTGGTGTAGAAGGCAATCGCGTAGTCCTACAGCCAAAACATTTTATTAATGAACTTAAGAAAATTTTAGATCAAACTTTCCCTAAATCTATTGAAATAAGCAGTTTTGTAGCCAAGGATTTATGGCCCGTTGTTGGAGATGCTACTCAACTTTATCAAGTATTGCTTAATCTTTGTGTAAATGCTCGTGATGCTATGGTTCAGGGTGGACAATTATCTATTAGAGCAGAAAATATTTTTCTTGATGAAAATTATGTAAAAATGTACTTAGATGGTAAACCTGGGCAATATGTGCTAATTACTGTTAGTGATACAGGAATAGGTATT
>Ga0268299_1001336_pt1 | contig 46002 bp, 47 predicted proteins | sample NOBtaG_FD_193484 | JGI IMG/M metagenome (GOLD analysis project Ga0268299, IMG submission 193484) | Activated sludge microbial communities from bioreactor in Nijmegen, Gelderland, Netherland - NOB reactor | ecosystem: Engineered > Bioreactor > Aerobic > Activated sludge | place: Netherlands... | reverse complement strand
GGATCATACCTGTCATTGATTTCCTGAACATAATCTTTATAGCCTTCATAATTGGCTACTAAAGATTTAAGAAAATCAATGGGTTCATCAGCACAAATATGATAATTCTCATAGAGTATTACTGCTAATTGTTCAACAGGAACTTTAGCAACCTCATCTGATTCAATTATCTGTTGAGCCGTTTGCAATAAGCTTCCTAACAAGAAAGCAATTTTAGCTTCTTTCTCAGTCATAGAATCTCCTTAGAATTAATTGGGTTTAGTTGAGTTTAGTTGGGTTTAGTTGGAATTAATTGGGTTTAATTGGTTAGGTGGGTTTGATAATGTGTGAGTTGGCTAAACAGATGAGCTAATGTAGTTAAGCCAAAGATGATAAAAATTAGCAGTTTCTTGATAGCAACTGTTTTGATTTAACCACAAAGAAAAGTCGTGCAATTTATCATCATTAATAGGAAAGCTTTCTTTATAGTCACTCCAAGAACTAGATTCTACATTTTGAGCGTCTAACTTTTCTTTCTCAATCAAATAAGCGATAGCCTTTTTAATAACAAAACCATTGCATTGATTAGCTTTATTGCAATTGCAAGCTAAAATGATTTCATTGCCAAGAATTATGGAGCTAACAATAGTTTTTAATTCTTGGTAGAGAAGTGTTTTGTTCTTAATCTGGCACCATAGCCATTGCCGATATTGTTCTTGTGATAGTTCTGCATAAAATGGGCTTTTGGCTAAGTTAAGAAATTGATTGCCAATGTAAAAACAGTTATTTGGCAATCTAATGTCAGAACTTAAAGTTTTCTTAAGGTGCAAAACTTTTACACACATTAGGTTTTCTCCTTTTAGGTTTTAATGGGTAATGGGTTGAAAGAACAAAACCTATCAATATGTTGCTACTTGGTTGCTCATTAAGTTATGAGCAATAGTTGGCAGCATCCACCAATAAAATAGATTAATTTATTGATTTGATAGGCTTTGTTTGTTTGGATTTAATGAATGAAGATAGGGTTTGAAGTGCTTTAAGTTGGTTTTTTGGAATTGATTTTGATTAGTCGATTAATCAACAATGAAAGGAAGTTTCATCATTTTAGCTATTTGCTCAATTGGTACACCGCAAATTTCTAAAGTTTTCTTATGGTGTAGACAAAAGGCTTTAGCCCTTTCAATAATTTCTTCATTGCTAATTAATTTACAAGGATAAGCATCAAGATAATGCCAAAGTCGGCCAAATTCCTCTTTGCTTCCAGCAGCATAGAAAATTCCATGTCTAAAAGTTCCTTGCCAAACTATTTGACCAGGTATTGGACGTGGAGCATTCATTACTTCCCATCCATCTTGGATCAAATTATGGTCAATTCCAAATCCTTCTTTAGCATTGAAATAAATGATATTTTCTTTGTTTTCCATCACTTACTACTCCTTAAAGTCTAACAAGTCTATTAGTTCACGACATTGAGCAATGGAAAACCTACCAATATGAGCATCTTCAGGAGTTAGGTTCATTAAGTTTTGTAAGTAACAATAGGCTTCAGTCCTACTCATTAAAGGGTTTTGGCCTTCAAAGAGTTGGTCAAAAACTCTATGAGCTTTTATTCTCCAAAGTTGAGTTTCTCTATCAAGATGTTTACCTAAGTCTATAGGTTTAGAATTAGGCTTAGTGACTTGAGAAACTGTAAGCCTAGATTGGCACGTAAAGAAAAATATCTCGTTTGGCATTTCTGCTAAACTTTGTTGGATTAAGTACATAATGACTCCTTATTTTTTTTTGATTTATTGACAGCCATCATTAAAAGCTTAAAACTTTTTTGATATAACAAATCTCTACTATTGCTTTTAACTATTTGGTTAAGAGCTAATCAGTAAGTTTAATTAATCAAAATGAATTATTTTAATGATGGCTAATCGTTGGTGTTTATGGGTTTGAGGTGTTTATGGAATGTTAAGTGTGGTTTAGTTAGATTAGGTTTTAGTTTGATTAAAACAAAGTAGTTTTAGTGATATAAGCTAGCCTATCACCATTAGGAAATCTATCATATGTAACATCATCAAAACTTCTAAGCCACTTACGAAATAATTTATGCTTTTCATCCTTAGAAACAAATACTGATTTTTTTAACTTGGTTATTAATGTTCCATTGGGGATAAGTAAAGTATAAGCATGATAAATGTGACTTAGTTCTAGTCCTGCTATTTCTGTTTGTTCTGATGGGGTTACAGCCATTTTGATGTATTTTTCTTGATGTTCAAGAAAGCAATTTTCAATGCTTAGATAGTCCAATAAACTTAGCATTTTATTGCTAACTTCATTACTTTCTAAATCATTATTTGTTTTATTTGATGTAGTTTGCTCATCTATTGTGCTTGATAGATTATTTGCTTTATCAACTTCAACTTGCTCTACAACTTTAACTTCTATTCCTACAACTTCTATTTTATCAACAATTTGTTGATTATCTAAAACAAACTTTGATTCATTATTAACCTTGTTAGTAAAACTAGCATTGTTGTAACTACTATGGAAATCACCATCGCTATTGCTACTATTATTGGGTTTATCTATAACAACTATTCTTGTAGCAACTCCTGTGGAACGCTCACTTTCTAAAAAAGTGCCATTAGGTAGTTGTTCATCATAGCCGCTAACAGATTCAAACCAATTACGAAATTCTATAGCTTTTTTGTCTGAACGAGAGAATGTTCCTTCACACATAATTGCTACAACTCTCCCACCTGGATAAAGTAAATCATAGGCATGTCTCAAATGTTGAGAATCTTGCCCATCTTCAAATGGTGGATTCATTATTATGTATGAGTACCTATCCTTATGTTCTAAAAAGTTACTTCCAACTAGGTTATAACCTTTAGCTATAAGTATTTGCCTTAGAGACTCATTTATCTCTATGACTGATAAATAAGCTCCAGGATAATACTCTCTAATTAAATTAGCTATATTTGCTTTACCTGCTGATGGCTCCAACACCTTTGCTTCTGCTTCTATTTGAGCAAGTTCTAACATTCTTTCTACTACAGTTTTTGGTGTAGGAAAGTACCCTGGTATATTTCTACCTACTAAATCTCTTTCCATCTTTTTAATTGGATCAGGTTTAATAGTAGAGTTTCTATATTCTAGGTACTCTCTTAGAGCAGCGCGTAAAACAAATTCATCAGTAATACTCATTGATTGCAGACGATCATATTCAACCAATGTTGATGATAATCTTTCTGCATAGTAATTAGCTTTATCTGATTTACTATAGTTTAGTTTACTAATTAACTGTTTAATTGGTGCTATATTTTCTAGTCTATAAAGGGTTATTTCATCTTTTAAGTTAGTTGAAGTTGAATTGAAGTACCATTTTTTCAACCGTTTAGCTAAAAGATTACACCCTTTAAGATTTTCAGCTAAGGTTAGAGCGTCCTTAAATATACGAGCGTCTATTCTTGGATGTGGGTAACGAGCATAAGCAACATCTTCTAACATAGGCTCACGTTCATTTAAGTCATCCCATCTCTCATTTTTCTCTCTACCACAATAGTATTTAGCCATAATCAACAGCTTTTCTAATAATTCAAAGTGTGTTTTGGCTTTTACATTGTTTAAGAATTTAAGCTTATTTTCATTAATACCTTCAGTTACGTTCTTAATAGTTTGAGCTAGAGCTAAGTTTTTATTTGCTTCTTTCTCAGCACTAGCGGCCATTCCTACCCGTCTTATTGTATTAACTAGTCTTGGCTTACTTAATGATTCTTGGGCTTGTTCTTCTAACTTTTCAGCCTTTTCTTGCAATCGCTCAATGGTAGATTCTTTAACCTCTTCTTGATGGGCTTTAATTTCATCAAGTTTAGAAACATTACCATCTTTTAATTGCATAAACTTTTGTGCATGTTCTTCATCATTGAACATAAAGCCTGATGGGGAAATACTGCCTGATTGTCTGTCTTTCCATGCTCTTTGATAGTTACCACCTAAACGACGAGCCTTTTGACATAACTGCTCAAAAGTAGCACGGTCAACTTTTTCACTTATAGTCACAATAAATACATTGTGATTTCTATTAGTGTGAAAATGCTTAACCATTTCAAACTTGGTTGCTCCTAAATCAACTTGAGCAATAATAGCTTTCCTAGCTAGTTCTTGCTCTTTTTTCTCTAGTGAGCGACCTGCTTGGATTTCATCCCAAACAATCTTTTGTTCATCAGAAAGTTTAGCTTCTCCCCTATATTGAATAAAGATTTGAAATTCTTCTTTAGTTTCAGGGTTGCTTAAGGCTTTCTTTAAGAACTCTTGACGTGCTTGCAATTTGCTAGCTCTTTGTTGGATTTCTTCGTCACTAATTTCATAAACTTGGCGACGTAAGGCATCACTATATTTTTCTGAAAAAGGTTGATAAACAAAAGACTCTTTTATCAGAAAGTTCATTAAAAGGTTTTCATAAACTTCATTTACCAAGTATTGCTTTTTATCACTGCGATAAAAAGAACCACGTAGTAAATGCTTAAGTTCAGGTACTTTTAGTTTTCTTAGTTCTGCTTTTAAGCTTTCTTCACTACTTACGGCCCTCTCAAAATTAGCTTGAAGTTCTTTAGCAGAAACTTTGCCTAAGTTTAATTCTTTGACAAAGCTTTTGTGTTCTGCAAGGGTGTAAGTTTTAGAAGTAAGATTAGTGTCTGCCATAGATTGTTGAGCTTGGTTAAAAGGCGCGATTATATCAGCATTAGCTTCCTTATTAGCAATAGCAATAGCTTGACTAGATCCTAGTGTTTGCATTGATGGATTCTCCTTGATTTTTAATGATTTGGATTGGGTTTAACTAAATTGGATTAGGTTTTTGTTAGTAGAAAAAAGAAAACTTAAGGGCTTAAATTGAGCTTTGACCAGAAATGGATTGATTTTTCTCAACAATAATTTCTTGCTGCCTAGAAAAAGTGAACCATCTAGCCAACTTATAACAAGTCTCTGTTAGGTATTGAGACTTGATAGGAATTAAAGCTTTTTTTGGAAGCCATAAAACCCCTTTATTAAGCTTTAACTCAATGGCTTTTTCTGTCTCTAGTTGACAGTGACCATGTAGCATTCTTACTACTACAGCACTGCTTGTTACGGCACCTCCAAGACGTATAGAGATATCGCGTCCTTCAAACTCTTTGCAATTGATAGAGTTGTCTTTTTTCATATTTTTCCTTGATTTAATTGGGTTGGATTATGTTTGGATGAATCGAATACTAAATAAGCTAATAAGGCTAAAGTAAAGCTAAATTTTCTTTTCCCTTTTTAGCTTATCAACTTCTTGTTGATAAAGTCTTTGCCTAATAACAAAAGAAGAATGTTTTTCACTTCTAAGTTTTGAAGGGGGTTTTGGTAAATGAAATATATCAAACATTTCATCCAACAAAACTTTTGCCCCTATAGCATTGGTTCTTATCAACACGCAAATATTTCTAAACATTTTTGTGTTGCCTAAGTAGTCAAATAAACTTAAGTAGTGAATTTTAATTGCACTTAAGATAGTTCTAATTTTGTATTCTTTTGTATCTTTTGGCTTACAACCACTCTCTATCGCTGCATCTATTGCATTAGCCAAATACTTCTTTTTGTATATAGATAGGTTTTTCACTATTACTCGTAATGATTTTTTTATCACTACAAAGTATTTAGGGTTGCTTTCTATTTTGGCGATTAGTTCGATCAGTAGCTTTAAACTTTGATTGACAGACAGTTGCATAGAATCTCCTTTATGCCTGATTATTTTGGTTAAAAACACAAATCCCTAACAAAATAAAGCACCTAATAATTATAAAGTAATATAATAATAAATTATAAATAATAATAAATTACTATAAGTTACTAATATGATTACTAGTTAGGATTATTGATTGATTAGGGATTTGTGTTTGATGGGTTGAATAGGTTTGATTTTCTGATTTGATAAGGTTAGAAAAATTAAGCGGCTACAGAGACAGAGTTTTCTTGTGCAGAGTTGCTTTCTAAAGTAATCAGTTGGGTATCTATTTCAACTAGTTCTTGCTCATATAGCTGAGATATTTCTGATAAATAACCATCTTTTTCAGCCACACTTGCTAAGAAATCTACTTGTTCTTGAGTCATTTCAACTTCATCAAATATTTCTATTGATAGATTAAGAGCTTGAGCTTGCTTTTCAATGTTTGTTTTAGTTTCAAAACAACTTTTTTCAAGAACACCAATTTTTTCTATTACTAGATTTCTTTCTTTTATTAATTGGTTGCGTCGTGTTTTTAAGGAACGAACCAAATAATAACGCTCTAAGCGAGCCTCTATTTGCTCAAAGCAATTAGTAGCCATACTTTTTACTCCTTATGGGTGTTTGGTTTTTTGGGTTTTTTGGGTAATTAATGATTAATTGGGTGTGGTGTTTTAGGTGTTGATCGTTAATATGGTTAAGCAGTCTATTAAAAACAGAAAACAGCAAAGGACTTAATAAAGCTTAACAGTAATAAAGCCTAATAAAGCTTAATAGAGATTATTTTTGATGTTGAAGTGCTATAATTTCTAACTCTATATTAATGAGAGCTTTAGAATTATCATGAACTTTTCTATCAAGTTCTCTATATTGATTAATTAAGCGTCTACGGTTGTCCCATTTTCTAGCAAAGCTTACAGAAGATAAAGCTTTTGACGTTATTGCTGTTATTTGTTGGCTACTTAATTCATTGTTAATTAAGGCATTAAAAAGATCTGCATCTAATTCAGCTTCAATTGATTTCATACATTCATTATAAGTTAGTTTAGCTTGACTAAGCTTGCTAGCTAAGTAACTAGCCTTACTTAACAAACCGTCCCTTTCCGCTTCCTTATAATAAATCTCCTTTTCTTTAGGAGTTAGTTTAGAAAGAAGTTCTATAACAACTTGAATTTCTTTAGCAGTTTTAGACATAGGTTCTTTTAGTTCCTTTCTTTGATGGATTTAATTTAGTTGGTTTTGGATGTTTTGTTAATGGGTTTAATGTGAGCTTATGCCTTGATTTAAGCAACTTTAGTAGAATGAGTGCTTTCTATTGAATGGAAAGACTTTAGTTGTAAAACTAGCTTTCCACTACGCAATAAGTAAGCAATGGTATCTACTTGTTGAAGCATTAAATCAGTGAGTTTGGTAGTTTGGTAATTTTCTATCAAAAACAAGATGAATTGGTCTTTAACTTGGTTTTTAACAATCATTTGCCAAATATGAGAAGATAGATTTTGTTTATTTTCTAGCTCTAACTGACAATGATTTGGATTACCGCTACAAACTAGTCGCTTTTTCTCTGAGTCCCAAAAAGCACTTTCACATCTTTTAACAAAACGTTTACCTTTAAGATAAACTTTTCTAAAGCCTGTTCCTAAACAAGTATTACAAACATTACTAGGTGTTTGATTAGGAAATTTTGCTGTTGGATCTTTAGCTTTGGCTAACATCTTTTCAGCAAACTTTTGTGCTTTTACTTGAGAGGTTTGCAATGAAATAGTAGACATAAAAACTCCTTGATTTGGGTTGATTTGATTTGGGTTTGTTGTGTTGGGATAGATTATTTGGTTTATTTAGAATGGTTTAGACTAATTTGAATTGGTTTAGAGTAGGTTGGGTTAATTTAACTTAGCTTTGAGAGGTTATTAAAGACTTATCACTTATCACTTATACCTAATAACTTATTAGGCTATAAGTAGGAGTTGATAAATCAATAGTTGTAGATGGAGTTGGGTAATAGTCTAAAACTAAATCATTGATTTGTAATTTAAGACTATTTAGGCCATCAGCTAATAAAATCTCATTCCAATCTTTTCTTGTAGGAAGTAATCTATTAGCTTTGACTCCAAGCTTAGATAGTTCATCAATTAGCTTAGAGCTAGCTTTATTACCAGCATCATCATTATCAAAAGCTACTAAAACAAGTTCTTTGTTGATGGCTAAATCAATTAACCAATCAGGCCAACTTGTTCCAACAGTAGCTATTGATGGAAAATCTGCCATTGCTAGTGATAAAGCATCTATTGGGGCTTCAGTAATAATTAGATTGTTATTAGTTAATCCATCAGGTGTAGAAAATACTCCTAATGATTTATATCCTTTAACAATTTGTTTGGGTTCTAAGTAATCATCACTAATAGCCCTAGCTGAGATTGCTACTACTTCACCATCTTGATTAGAAATAGGAAAACATACTCTTTTATCTTTAAGAAAAGAATATTGACCGTTTTCTTGTTCAAACCAGTGTTTCCAGTAGCCAAAACCACAGCCACTTTCTTTAGCTAATTGAGAAGAAATTCCCCTACTCATTAAATAGTTTTGTCCAGGTGAATAAGCAAAACCCCTAGCAAAACTTTGGTACTCAGTTTTTACTAGTTTTAATTTTTTCTCATCCAATGATTTTTCTTTGGGAGAATAATTAGAAGCTAGATTATTAGTGATAGAAGGTTGTTTTTGCCATTCAATGAGTAAACCTTTGTTTTCACAGCGATGGCAAAGCCAAACACCCGTTTTTCTATCTACCCAAATAGAGCGATGTTTTTGCTCTATTGATTTGCTATTACCGCATATTGGGCAACAAAAACGGTTCTTTTTGTTTTTAGGATCAAAAGCTTCTAAGTCTGATAGAGATAAATTCACCATATTCAATCCTTTACTAGTTAATACAGAAAACTTATCTGACTAAAGACTAATATTAATTACTTGCTATTAGTGCATAGTAGTAATAAATATAGAATTTATATTGATAAATTTTCTATTGATTAGGTTGTTGGTTTGGGTTGTTAGTTTGTGTTTAAGATATTGATTAGGTTGAAGATAAGCCAATGAATAGATTCACTCTTAAGTTAATAGCCATATTCCCAAGCTTCAATACCAGAAGAGGTATCAAGAATAAGGGTATGGCGATAATAGCCAATCCAATAATCAGCAATAATCTTTTTACCTTTTTTAATTACACGAGAAGGAACTACTTTGTAGGTTAATTGTTGAGCATGATCATTACCACAAAGCCAACAATTATCTATCTCACAGCTTGAAATAGAAAACTCTCTAGCTGTTTTCTTTACATCTTCTAAAGTAATTTTTTTCATGGGTTTTCCTTGTTTTTGTTAAAAAGACAAAAGCATTACCAATTAAGCACACATATAGCTAGGAAAGCTCATAGCTAGTTATAACTACTTAAGCTTAGTCTTAATACTTTTGTCTTTTGATGGAATTAAAAAATGTAGGTTATAAGAAGAAATCTTTATGCTGGTTAAGTAATGAGTAATAATTAAGTCAATTAACTATTTTTATCAGTTAATTTAGCTTCTATTTTCTCCACTCGTTCTTCAACAAGTGCTACATCTCCAATGATAGAACCTATTTGAAGTTGTTCTTGACGACGATAAACACGAAATTCTTTCTCAAGATTGTCCAAACGATTAAGAACTTCAACGCGAAAACTTTGAGAATCTGCGTCTGATTTTTCTTGTTTAGCTTCCATTTTATCTAAACGCTCAAGAACTGCTTGCCAAATAGGTCGTGTATCTTGAAGTCTTTCTTCAAGTTTTTGCTCTAAACTTTGTAGCTTACTTCCGAAGTGGACTAGATTGTTTTCCAAACCCCCTACACGCAATTTTACATCTTGCATATCTGTTTTAAGTACAGCAAGATCAGCAGTTAAGGTTTGCAATAGAGCTAAAATTTGCTCATTTTGATTATCACTAGTATTTTGATTTTCTGACATTGGATTTTCTCCTTGAATTATAAATTTAGCATTTCTGCTACGGATTTGTAAATTATTTGAATTAACTAACTTAATCAAAAAGGTTCACTGTCTTAATCCAACTAGGAACTGTTTTAGAACACGTTAAAGCAGCAATTATTTTGGTACGTTTAGGCACTTGAGAAGGCCAGGGAGTATAACCATCAGTAATAACAATAATTACATCAGGCTTTAGCTTTGTTTCTAAAGCTTCTTTAATCCCGACTCTCATATCAGTACCACCGCCGCCTAATAATTTAACTCCTTTAATACTAGAGACTTGCTTGCTAAAGTGTACTTTAGCATCACAAGATATTAGGTGAACTTTTTGACTTGTTGATTTGATAATATTTTCAACCTCAGCTAATGCTTGGCTAATCATTCGGTCGTTTTGACTTCCTGATGTGTCAACAATTACAGCAATATTAGGAATATGTTGAACTAATGAAGGCATTAGTATATTTCCATAAACAGATTGCCTTCTATTAGGACGGCTATAGCTATAATCATTTGCACCGCTTTTCATTCTTAGCGATGAACTGATTAAGCTTCTTAGCTGTCTTCGCCAATCTGCTTTAGGATGTAACTTTTCATTAGCCCACCTTTGCCAACCAGCACTTACTCGACCTCTATTTTGGCTAGCTTTAAGAATCTGTTTTGCAACCTTTTCTGCTAAAGCTATTTGTTCAATAGAGCTAAGTCCAGGTGCTTCACTCTCATCCACTTCATAACCTTCTCTAATTCCAGTAGCACAACTTCCACATCTACCAGCACCAGGCATTGGTATTTCTTCATTATTCAAAGAAATCTTTTTACCTGAATTATGGTTTTGTGAAATAGGTATTGAAGGTGTTTGAGATTTTTGACCTTGTGATTGTTGGCCTTGACCATCTGAATTATTTGAACCTTGTTTTTTACCTTTATCTTGGCCTTGAGCTTGAGAACTAGCATTAGGATCTTGAGCTTGAGAAGTTTGACCTTTACCTTGTTTAGCTTCTTGACCCTGTTGGCCTTGATTGTGAGGTTGAGAAGGTTGCTGTTGAGGTTTTGATCCAGATGGTTGTTGATTGCTATTTTGCTGTTGTTGAGATTGATTTTGATTATTTTGATTATTTTGATTATTTTGATTATTTTGATTATTTTGCTGATTATTTTGGTTATTGTTTTGTTGTTGAATATTATTTTGTTCTTGTTGTTTTAAGAGAGCAAAATAATATTCTTCAGCTAAATGACCATTGCCAAGACCCACTTTTAATGAAGCAGGAGTAATAGGATTGCCAGGAAGTTCTAAGCCTTCAGCAAGCAAATCATCATTAATCTCAGCATCATTAGCAATGTTCCATAATTCAGCATTAGCATTAATCTTTTGCCCTCTAATAGAATGTTTACGCAAGATATGACCGACTTCATGAATTAAAACAGCCGCTACTTCTTTAACATTCCATTTCACTAACACAATAGGATCATAATAAAGCCTGTATTTACTATCTACAGCCATTGTTTTTAACCCTATTGTTTTTATTGGTGTTAGAGCATAAAGAGCTAATGCTAGGTATGGCCTTTTATTAGCTGCTATGAAACGAGCAGCCGCCAATTCCTTTGGCATATCCATAATTGATTTCTCCTTTTAGTAGGTTATCTAATACTAAGTTGGTAGTAGGGAAGTAGTTAAGGTCTACAGCAGCAGACCTTAACTTTTAACCTTTTATGCAGCATCACAAAAGCTGAATAAATCTTCTGCCCAATCTATGTTTTGAGTTGCTACTTGCTCTGAAACATCAATTGCATCTTCTATCTGCTTTGCAATATCAATTTCAGAAACAAAAGGGAAATCAGGTATTTGATTAATGGTAGGATTAGCTGTGTTGGTACTTGTATTTGTACCAATAGAAATAGAATCAAAAATACTGCTAGCTTTTTGGAACTCAGCACAAATTTCTGCTTTCAACAAATCATTGCTTTGTAAGTCAGAAATTTTGACACCTTTAAGAGCTTGTTTAGCCATTTCAACTGCAACACCTAATTCTTTGTCATTGCAAATATTTCTGGCTTGGAAACTTTCCAAAAAACTTTTAATTTTCTCAAAGCTATCTTGTTCTAAAGAAGGGTAAGAACCATCTTTTTTAGGAGTTAATTTACGAATAAGCCGTTTCATATAAGTAGCAGCTTCTTGACGCATTAACACTAAGATTTCTTTGAGAGCTTCTTGCATTTGATTAGCGATACGTTGTTTTTCTTCCTCATAAAGAAGTGGGGAAACAGCTTTAATATTTTCTGGTATAGAAAGAATAAATTTTTCCCAGTACATACCAAAGCGGCTAGCTACTTCATTAAATGAGGGATAGTCTTTGTTTCTAAATTGATCAGCTAATCTAGTTTTAGCTTCCTCAATTTGGTTTTTGTAGACCTTTAAGAAAGCAGTAACTAAATTATTTCTCATTTCTAAAAAGACTAATAATTGGTGTTCTACTTCCATTAATAAAGACAGAGGAATTAAATAAATGCCATCCTTAAAAGTAAAGGGTAGGCTTTTCATCCCTTTATCCCATTGTAGATAGGAATAAATTTTTCTGTCTAGCACTTCAATAGCTTTAAGCTCAGGGCTATCCAATAGCTTTTTGCCAAAAGTGACCATGTTTTTATCTGCAAGAGTTTCCATCTTGGATTTATCAGCTTTGCGTTGGACACTAAACTTTTGCAAATTAATAGAAAGTAAGACGCACTTATCAAAAACAAGCGTTTTCATTTCGCTATACATAGGGTTCTCCTTGTGGGTTTAATTGGGTTTAATTGGATTGGGTTTGTTTGGATTAAGTTGAGTTTGGATTAAGTTAAAATGGGTTTTTTAGGAGTAATTGATTGTGATTTGGTTACTAGGAAATGAGCTTTATTTAGCTCTATTTAGATTTAAGATAATCAATAAGTTATTGATTAATAATGCTTAACTAGGCCAAATAAAGTCATAACTCCAAGCCTTATCATCATCAAATTGTTTTGGTGTTAGAGATAGGGTTACAGTGATTTTTCTATAACGACAAGCAAAACTAATGCTGTAGCCTTTAATTCTGATAATAGTTTCGTGCTTATGCTGCTTTATAAACTCCAAGAAGTTTTCATCAAGACGAGCATAAATAGCTTCCCATTTATCAGAATAACGGGAGTACATCATCAGCTTACCTTTTTGTGGCTTTATTGCTATTAATTGCTCTAGTAAGCTAGCAGTTTTATCAACACAAGGCTGATAATTAGCAATTTCTTCCATATGTTGTAGAAAAGTCTGTAGAGAATCCAAATCCCCTACCAATTTGTAATTAAGCATAGATTACTCCTTATTCTAAGTAATTATTAGGATACAAATTACCTGGATTAAATCGCGCTGCTTGTTTTGCTTCTTTTTCTGCTTCCAAATAATAGTATCTTTCATCAAGTTTATAAGGTGATCCATACTTTTCTTGATGACATTTAAGGCATAAATCACACTTCCTACAACAACCATACTTATAACTACATCTGATACAAGGTCGGCTTTTGCCTCTTGCTAATTCATGATGTTGATCGTTACTTTTTTGGTCATTTTTTGAGCAATTTTTAAGCTTTTCTTTTGCCATAACCTTACTCCTTATTTAATTGATTTTGATTGATTTAATTGATTTGAACTGGATTTGGTTAAAAGAGGTAAATCATTGATGGATTGATAGTTAAGTTATGCTACCAATTCAAGGAAGTCTTTGAATACAGCTATTTCAGGAATAGCTGTGTTAGCATCAGCAGGCTTATGCTTTTGCAAAACACTAAAGCCGGGCCAAGCTATATCAACAGCCCCTTCTTTAGCAGCTTTAGATAAGACTCTAATACCTTGTCCATAGCGTTCTATAGACATATCACGCAACACTGCACTAACTACAGACATTAATGTAGCTTGAATGATATCGTGTCTATTTGGGTTAAGGACTAAGCTGTCAGGATTACTTAGCAATATTTCAGGATCAGGCAAATTCATTTCTCTCAAGTAGCTTGAGAGAGCAATTGCAGCAGCTTCTCCAACACATCCAGCAACAAGACAGTACATAATCTCGTCACTAATTTGTGCTGATTGACAGGCCGCCATCACCTTGATTGCCATATCCCAACTACGGTTGCTAGGCCAGGCTCTACCCATTTCTGTTGCATCTTTAGGAAATTGATACAACATTTCAGGCATTCTTTTTATAAACCCAGTTATTAAACTAGTAACAGGAGCTATTTGAGATTGCCAGTTTGTTGGTAGAGTAGGAATAGAAACTGTTCTCCAGCCTTGTTTCATACCATGACACCAGTATTCAACATCATTAGGCCAACTTATGTGAACCCAACGATTTGCTAAAGGTGGTGTTAAGTCATAGCCGTCGGAAGCTTCTTCAGGTGGATTAGCAGCAGCAACTATAGCTATAGAATCAGGTAATCTTAGGCCGCCTACTACCTTTTCAAGCACTACTCTTAACAGTGCTTTTTGAACAGCAGGAGCCGCAGTTGTTAGCTCATCAAGAAATAAAATTCCTTGACCAGCATGACAGAGCCGTTTAGCCCAATCAGGTGGAGCAAAACTTGTGCTTTTATTAATTGGATCAATAAAAGGGAGTCCAGAAAAATCTGAAGGCTCTTTTATTGAAGCTATTACCACTTCTATTAATAAATTCAATGATTTAGCAATAGAAGTTATTGCAGAAGTTTTGCCAACCCCAGGGCTACCCCAAATAAGAATGGGTATACGTGCCTGAATGCAAATAGCTATCGCTATCAATACTTGCTCTAATGTCATAATGATTTTCTCCTTAGATTTATGGGTTTATTTAGTTTGAATAGAATGGATTGGATTGTTGGTTTGGGTTATTAATTTAGAGATTTATTAAGTGAAAAGAAAAAGTTAACCTGAGCAAAGCAATAACTAAGTTATAGTTAGTAAATAACTTAAACTTAATAAACTTTAATTGATTGATTAACTTTTTCTTTGTAGGGATATGTAGAAACTATGAGATTAATTAGCTTTTAGTTGGCAATAAAAGGATCTTCAACTTCAGTTTTGTCAGAATTAGTTTTAGCAGGTTGTGTATTGCTACTACCACCTAATAATTGGTACTCAGTAGCGTTAACTTCTAAAACAGTTCTGTAGGAACCATCTTTAGCAACATATTCTTTAAGCTTGAGATGGCCTTCAACATAAAGCTGTTTTCCTTTGCATAAGTATTGGGAGATGTTTTCTGCTTGTTTGCCCCAAATACTAATGCGAAACCAAGTAGCCTTTTCTTTATCTTCATTATTAGCAATAGAAGTATCTTTACTTCTGTTATTAACAGCTAGATAAAATTCACAGACAGCTTGTCCTTGAGGGGTAAACTTAAGTTCAGCCCCCTTACCAATATAGCCAATTAAATTAACTTTACATAGTGGCATGATGATTTTCTCCTTAGTGATTAATTTTGGGAATGGATTTGAAATTAAATAGATGGATGGTTGTGTGGATAGTTGATTAGCTGAATAATTGCTAAAAATTTAACTAACACAATTAGTTGATTTAATTAATTGTGTCGTCATCGTTCCAAGCTGCAAAACAATCATCATTACAAGATCCTAGAACTTTAGTTTTTCCTGCACTTAATGATCTTGGAGCTTGTTGGGATGTTTGTTGTTTGACTTTTATTACAAAAGTGATGTTTTTTAGCTTTTCTACCAAAGAGTTTTTTGTATTAGATAATTGTTTTAAGAAATTTTTACTCTTTTTTAGCCAATTATCTTCTAGTTCATCTTCAGTAACTACACCAACAGTAAATTCAGGGAAAGCCTGTCTTAGTGTATCAATCAAGGCTCTATTTCTAAGCATCCTAGAAGGGTTTTGTAGCCAACTAGGTCTGTCCAAGAGATTAAGTCTATGGGCATCTTCCATAGAAAAGGTACTTTTATATTGAATACCTTTCCTTTTGATTATGGTGCTAGAAAACTCTCCATCATCATTAAAGTAAGGGCCTTCTATTTCCTTGCTAGCCACAGAAGACTTAATCAAGGAAAAAATAGTCTCTACTTCCATAACAATTTTACTTTGCTCAATTTTGCAGCTTGTTACTAATGAAAGAGGGTTAAGATTAGTTCTTTGTGCATATAAAACCAATAATTGAATTGATTCAATATTTTTGAACTTTTTATTAAATCCTGCTTTCCAAAGTAATTCAGCTTCTAATCTAACTGATTGATTTGACATAGTTTGTCTCCTTATGGGTTGAATGTGTGATATATATTTAAGTTTTTGGGTTATTTGGTTAACTGAAAATAAACGCACCTATAGCCTTAATAGAAACTTTTATGAAAAAGCCCTATTGATTCTATGTTTGTTTATTTTTTCTGTGTTTGACTTAGATTAATTAGGTTGAATTGAAAAAGGTTTGTAAGAAGGGAACTTTCAAGAAAGTTTATAGATTGACTGGTTTAACAAAATCTGCTTGAGGGATATTTATCCCAACACTCATTAGAATGATGGTTAAACGTTCTTGGATTTGTTCTCTCTTTTTTACAGTTTCGTTGGCCTTACTAAAGAAAAAAGTAGCACGTTGCTGATTACCATGTTTTCGATGGTATGTTCCACAAACAAGGTACATCTGTTCTTGTTCGGCTAACCTTTTGTCTTCTTCTAATAATCTTGTTGATAAGTCTTTATTCATGGGTTTTCTCCTTAAAAAAATAGTTGGGTTTATTGGATTTATTTGGTTTTGTCAAAAATCGTTTTTAGTGATTGTTGACAATTTGAATTGAATTAAATGAATGTTTAGGTGTAGATGGATTTAACAGTCTTAAACTGTTTTGAGTGAAGATAAATGGCTATATAGCTTTTGCTGCTTTGAGTTGAGCATCTATTTGCCAAATTTGTTGAGCAAATAAATAAGCTTCTCTAAAGTAAGTAGCGGCTAAAGAATAATCTGCCATTTTTTGGAAACTTTGAGCTATTACTAAGTTCTTTCTAAATAACTTAGCAATACTCTCACGCTCTTTAACTAAAGGTTCAATAGCGTTAACGATTTTTGCCATAAAAACTCCTTTACTTGATCAAATTAATGACCAAATATCATTAGTTAAAATTAGCTAAAGCTACTTTATTTGTGTGGTTTGTGTGATTTGTGGTTGTATGTGGTTATATATAAATTTAAGTGGTAAGTGATAAGTAAATTAGCTTAGTTAGCTAATTTGGCTTAGTTATGGATATTTGTATTGAACTTAAAAGTATAAATACAAATAGTGTTTTGTGATTAACTAGTAATAAAGACACTACTAGCTATAAACATCATAAAAGTAATTATGAATTATATGCAAATAATATGAATTAAATTGAACTGAACAAAATCAAATTAAAGATAAAGATCAATTCAAAATAGTGGTTGTTTCATTGCGAAACGGAAGATAAGGATAATAATAAGCTTATTAAGATCTGATAATATAGATTTTCATAAGCTAATGAAAAACAAAGTATGTGGGGTAAAGTATTTTGATTTTGGATAAAAATAAATAAAAAAGTGGTTATAGGTTGATAGATATTCAATTATCAAATAGCAAAAAAGAATATATCAATCAAATAACCAGTAGTTAGCCAGTAACCAGTAAAGAAATTAGCTGATAAATAAAGACTAACTGAAAAAAATTACCTCACGATAACCCCAGAATAAAACTAGTCTACCATTTTATTCTAGTAAGATAATAACTAACGTAAGACTCATTATTATCTTGACTTATTTCACAATAAGCACATTTATTGGTGACTCTGCTCCCAAATAAACATTTTCTCGCAAATCTTCTGCACGAGTGATAAAGCGAGACAATTACCAACCAAAGTTGATAACCCAAACCATGCTACTCTGCTTGCTATGGTTTAGTTTCTTATGTTCCTTCTGCACGAGTGGAAAATAAGACAAAGAGCGAAAATATGTTGCTTCATATGTGCAAGGTGTGTGCCAAAGAAAAAGTTAGTTTTTAGATGGAACTGGAAAGAGAAAAAAGTAGAAATAAATTGGCACGTCAATTGCGAAAGGGTTTGGCTACAAGAAATCAATGTTTAAGACATTTTATTATCACAGTAATTAAGGAGATTTTATGACAGTCAAACAATCAACAGTTTTAGTTTCAAATCAAAACCCAAGTGTAACAACCCAAGTAGGTTTAGTGAGTCCAACAAAAGGGGTAACAGCAGTAGCTTCAGGTAAAATAGTTGATGTAGCTAATCCAACAAAAATTGGTAACTTAAATAGTTTAAGTAAATTAGGGAGTTTAAATGATTTAAATGACTTAAATAGCTTGGAGGATTTAAGTGTTTTAGAAAACTTAGAAAACTTAGAAAATGTAGGAAATGTAGGAAATGCAGGACTAAGAAATGGTAACGGGGCAACTTTGTTAAAAAAAGCAGTCTTAAATACTAGAGATAATAATGATTTAGATGATGATATGGATGATATAAATGGTAATGTAGGAGTAGTTGAAAGACAGGCACAAAGGAGAAGACAGCCAATATTGTTTTTAGTACCAAAAACATTAAAGGAAAAACAGCCATTTATATATTTGGTAAGACGTTATTTTAATTATATCTCACCATTAGAGTTAATCCTAAATGTTATGTTGCTAGTAGGAGAATTTGATGAAGAAAAAGTAGCAGAAAATATACTCTCAGAGTTATCAACACCACTGGATTTTCCATTAGAACAAGAGTCGTTAAAAGAGGTTCCATTATTAGTAGAAGTAAGACGTATCCTTGGGAAGTATCAATATCTAGCTAGTCAACATATGTTTTTTAGGCCAGATATTAATGCAGTAGGCAATGCACTTTTGATTACAGGACATTTTGACCAAACTAGAGTGGTAAATGAGATAGCAGCATTAAATAAAAGACCAGCAGGAACAAGGTTTTTCTATCGCAGTAAACGTAGAACTGAAGATGGTAGCCAAGAAGAATAGATAATATAATATATTGATTTAGTGTAAACATAGTTAACTCAATTAGTTATAGGTTATTTCTCAAACCTAACCCTAATAATTGATAGTGGTGATAATCAAATAAGTTATCACCACTTAATTTGTTGATTTTGTAGCTAGTTACCTAAATTAATGATTAGTAGTAGAGAAGGGAATAGAATATAATATGTCTACTAGTGTAAAGAAAGAAACTAAAAAAGAAGAGCAAAAAATAGATCAAAAAGAAGCTCAACTAATTGAAATAATAGAAATAAGTAATAAAATTAAACATGCAATAGAATCAACTAATAAAAACTTAATTACGGCTAATTCTAATCATAAAGTAGTAGCGGATAAGTTAGTTGAGTTTGATAATAAATTGTTACAGCTTAATGAGTTAGGGGAAGTGCAAAAACAAGTACAATTAGAAATAGCAAACATAGTTAGAAAGTTAGGTGCTTTAGAGAAAAATATGAAAACGGCACTGCAAACAATTAATAGCACTAACATTTCTAAATTTGATGAGCTAATAATAGAGACTAATGCTATTAAAAAGGATTTTTTAAGCACTTTTTATCTAAGATTTAATAAAATTAAGAAGCTTAGTTTTAAGATTAACTTATTCTATTTAGTTATATTTAGTGGAAGTATGATAGTTATTATTTTATTAATGAAATAGATTTTGATTTTGGGATAGAATGGTTTTTATAACGCTCTCGTAGCGTTATTTTTTTGCCTATAACTGTTAAATTTTTATGCAAAAACTTCTCTAAAACTTCTCTAAAACTTCTCTAAAACTTCTCTGAAACTTTCTTGAAACTTTCCTAAAACTTCTCTTTTGATATCAGCATAGCCCAAAAATCCTAGAAAGAAGATTAAATTACCTGGAAAAACTAGAAAGATTTTATGTTGGTTTAGCTCAAGAAAGGGCTTTTTGAGACTAAAAATAAAACTATTTTGCTAAATTTGGCAAAAAGGGTGTGAAAAGGTTAAAAAGCACTGCCAAATTTGGCAAAACGTATTTTTGGATATTTCTAACTATATCCTTAGTATAAAACTATTACTAATTGATTATAAAGAAGTTAAAGACTTAGACTAGCAGAAATTATAGTATTTTGACTTTTGCTAAATTTGGCAAAACTCCTTTTTTGACAAAACAAAAAGTTTTTTAATACTCATAAAAATACTTATTAAAAATAAATAGAATAGCCAAAAAGGACGTTAAAACAAAGGGTTTGACTAGTTTTATTGTTTGGCACACACCTTGCAGATATAAGAAGCACTTCAAACTGAAATTCAATCAGTAACACAAACACAAACCGAGGTAATGAGAATGAAACCAAAATCTTATTTCTCAAAGTCAGATAATGATGATGCTAATGATGGTAAAGCTAAAAGTAAATTAGCAACAGTAGTTCAACTAGCAAATAAATCTGTAGGGGTAGTTTTTACCAACATTAGAAGTGCAGCTAGAAATCCAATAATAACAACTCTTTCAATGGCAGTTTTATTAATACTAGTTTTTAGCACTAGTACCTTTGCAGCAAAAGATTTGAAAACAGTGGTAGATGATTTTTCAAAGTTTATCTATCAAGACATTCGTTTTGCTGTGTGCATATTAGGATTGGCATTTGCTGGAGTACGTTTCTGGAGTAAAGATGATAATGGTAGAAGGCAAGCATTCTTTATTATGATTGGAGTAGGAATTATTGCTTTTGCACCAGGTTTAATCAATTACATTGCTAATCTTACAGGTACAACAACTCCTACAGGAGCATTTAACTAAACAAAGTAAACCTCATTTTCTAACTGCTCAGTAATTAAATAACAAGAGTATTGATTTAGAGAAATTAGAAATGAGCCAATTTATTTGTAATAACAGGTGCAATTAATTGTTAGGTATATTTAATTGTTAAGTATCTTTAAGTAAAAGTGAAAAAGTTATGAATAACGTACCATTTTTCAAAACTTATAGGAGTCTAGGAGCAAAGGTTTATAGGCTAAAGTTCTTTTTTATAAGGCTAACAGATGTAGATATATTTTTGATGTTTGTAGTGAGTTCAGGACTTTGGGCATTTATAGATAGAACAGGAATTGCTTATAAAGAGATATTTCTTGGAATTACTTATGATCCTTGGTTATGGTCAGGCGGTGGACTAGCTACAGCATTGATTTTAAGTTTACTTAATAAGGTTAGACCTGATGATTCAATAGAAATAGTTCTTCGTGGCTTATTTGCTCCTAAACTTTATGCTCCACGCAATAAAGTAGGAGATCGCTTTTGGCGAGCTAGTGATGAACGTATAGCTAATAAGTCTCTAAAAAAACAATAAGTATATAACTTAGATAAAACAGGAATAAATCAAAATAAAAATAATAATAAGGGTGATAGTGATGACAGAACTAGAAATTTTAGAATTATTCTCTATAGGTGGCTTATCAGCATTAGCAATGCTTAATTGGAAAACAGGATTAGCAGAAATGGTTACTAATAGCTTTGTTAATCGGGTAAGTGATTTAGGAGCTTGGATAGTTTCTAAAGAAGGTGCTTATTCATCACTTCCAGAACAACTACCTTATTGGGATTTTTATGAAGATTTTGTTTTAACTAAAAATGGTTGGTTATGGTCAGCTTTAGAGATTAGGCCAATTGCTACAGGTGGTTTTGATGATAATGACTGGCGAATGCTTGGAGATAGGCTTAATCGTTTATATACTTCACTTCCTGAAGGTACTTGGATTCAAGTTATTCATACTATTGATAATGATGCTACTAATTCTACTAAAGTTTTAGAAAAAGTAGCAAAAAAGAATACTAATAGTTCACTTTATCCATTACTTATTTCTCGTAGTAAACAAGTAAAGGAATTAAGTCAGATTGGTATTTTACGAGATTCCAAGACTTATGTTTTTATTGGTAGAAAGAGAAAAGAATCTATTGCAAAGGTTCCTATTAGAGCTATTTTTAGTGGTAAAGCTTTCCAGAAAATAGAACAAGCTGATTTTGAAGAATTACAACAGGAAGTTTTACGAGCTAGAGAGACTTTTCTTTATAACTATCAAAATGCAGGTGGTCAATGTCGTTTAGTTCCTGCAAAAGTAGCTTTTCAGTTAGCTTACCAAAGGCTTAATCCTGAACGGGCTAGAAAACTTAGTGAGCCTAGCTATTTACCTGTTGATACTAGAAAATCAAAAGTTAAAGCTCCATCTAGTAGAACACAAGGGGCAAAAGTTCAATTTAACAGTTTAAGAGAAGAATTATTTGCTGATAATCCTAGGGAAACTCTTTGTTTTACCAATGCTGAAGTAGTTGATTGGTATATTAAGTTTGAAGATGTTTATGTTGGAAATATATCTTTGTATAAATTACCTGTAAGAGTTTTTGTTGGATTAATGCAATGGTTTACTCAAGCTGGAGAATTAAGTTTCAAAGTTAATATTAGTAGTAGTTTTCAAATTGGTAACTTTAATGAAGTTGATGAACAACTAGAAAGACTGCTTTCTTGGCGCAGACGTAACATCAGAGTTGCAAAAGATGATGCTAATCAAGATGAAGAAATCCAAGCACTAGAGATTGCTGCGGTACGTGAACAACTTCGTAAAGGTGAAGAAAAAATAGGTCGTTTAGGCTTACAGATTAGTTTTGAAGCAAATGATAAAGTTCAGCTAAAAGAGCGACGTGATTTACTGCTAGCATTATTAAAAAGATTAGAAGGACTAGAGGGGTGTGCAGAAGCTCATGATCCATTTGCACTTTATTTAGCTGGACTACCTGCTAGTGTAGAAAATGATTTTAGACAAAAGCTTTGTTTGTCTCGTGATGCAATAGCATTAACAGCATTAACAGGATGTAGTAGTGGAGTACCAATATCAGAAGCAGTACATACCTTTACAACTGTAGAAGGCCGACCATTTTATTGGCATCCATATCCTAGTACATTTAATAGTGGAATGACTTTAGTAGTAGGGCCAACAGGTTCAGGTAAATCATCTCTACTTAATCTCTTACATAGTGTCAATCATTTAAGTGGCAGAAGAATAGTAATACTTGATTTTGGTGGTAGTGCTACAAGGTTTTGTTTAGCTGTAGGAGGTAATTATATTGATATTACTGATCCAGCAAAATGTAAAGGATTAGGATTATTTAATATTAAACCTTTGCCTGATGAAGAATATGAACCAAATGAATTAAATGCAGATGGACTACCCTTAGATAAGTTAGCAGCATTAGAAAAAATGGTAGAGATACTTTGTCTTAATCCACAAGAAGTAGCTTTACCAAAAGTAATGGTTGCTGTCTTAAAGAAATATTTAAGAGAAACTTATGCTAACTTAATGGATGAAACTCCTATAGTAGATGACATTATTACATCATTAGAAAATGCTCATCCAGAAGACCGAGAAATAGCTAGAGAATTAATAGCTAGACTCTCAGACTGTGCTAGTAATAGTTCACTGGCTAATTTCTTAAATGATAGAAGTGAACCATTAGAAGTAGACAATCCTTGTACTGTGTTTGATTTTAGGGGAGCTATTGATGATCCAAGAGTAATGTTAATTGCAGCAATGGCAATAACTAACTTTTTTAATAGATTTCTTAAAGTTAACTCCAAATTCAGGCGTGTAGAAAAAGCAATTGCTATTGATGAGTTTAAAGTTATCAGTCGTTTCTTACCAATTTTACAAGTAGTTGAATTACTTTGGAGAACAGCCAGAAAATCTAAAGCTGTATGTATGGTAAGTAGCCAATCACCAGGGGATTTTGATTTTAATGATTTAACCAAAGGTATTAAGGAAAACTGTGAAGTATTCTTTGTTTTACCTGGTTCAGATCCTAACTATGTGGCAAGTAAATTAGGTCTATCTGAAGGCGAAAAAGAGGATTTACAACAACTTCAAGTAGCAGGAAAAGATTATCGTGAATGCTTGGTGCTACATCCTGCTCCAGGTATTAGGAGAGCTTGTGCCAAATTAAGATTAGATCTTTCTACATTAGATAAACGCTTAATGCTAGGTGCAGGTAGGGAAAGAGCAACACTTAAAGAATGTATCAATGAAGTACCAAAAGAGGAAATGAAAGATTGTTTTTATCAAGCATTAGTTTCTGATCCATTAGGACTAGATGTAGGTAAAAATAAGGTAAGAGATGATCAATCAGCTTATGTAGGTTAGCTATATAGGCTAAAGCTTATTAAAGCTATCTCAGCAATTTTAATATTTTAATTTCAGCAATTTTAACAATGTTTTCTATTTATGCCAGTTTACTTATATTAAATCACTATACCTAATATTAGGTATATAATCAAATAATGATTTGGAGGTATTATGTCAAAATTATCAAGTAGTAATGACAAAATTGTCTTAGATGAGTTAATTAGTGATAATGAACAAGTTATTTCTAAGACTAGTGACAAAGATGACTCTAAAGGAAATGTTACTAAGCCTAATTTTGTAAGAAATAAAAGAAAATTTTTATTAGTAACAGGAATTATTCTTGCATTTAGCACAGTAGCATTTGGACAAATTATTGTACATGATCCACAACATATGCGCTCAAATATTCTCTCATTTGCTAAAGAGTTACTCCAACACGTTACACACTTAAACTATATAACTGATATGAATGGCAAATGGATGTCTAAGTTAGAGATTATTGACAAAATAGAAGCTGAAGCTGCTGCTAAAGGTATCCCAATTGATAAGCTGGGATGGGATAAGGTCAGATTTGCTAAGGATAAAGCTACTCAAATATCTGCTGATGCCCTAGATGACCTTAATAAAATAGTAGAAGGAAAAGCTAAAACATCTGATTTAGGTAGTTTACAAAGGGATTTGGAGCAAATCTATAAACCTGCTCCAGTAACTACAGCCGGAGCAAAGAGCGAACATGCTCTTAGAGAAATGGCAGCTAGCACAGCATTTATTAATCAGTCCCAAAAGGCTATTACAGAAGCTCAAAAGAACATTGATAAACTACAAAAAGATATTGAGAGTGGTACTTTGAAGCCTGGGGATTTGGAGCGTTATCAAGTGTTGGTAGCTTCATACCAAACTCAAATACAAACTATTCAAACCCAAGCTAATAATCAAGCTTTACGTCAGCATGTAGCGCAAACAGGACTTATGGCTAATGAGGCCACTAATCGGGAAAATAACCGCTTACGTAATCGTTATGAGATGCTACAAGCAGCAAAACTTTATCAAGCTTCTCCTAAAGCTAAAGAACATAGTGAAGAAGTTGCAGGTGTTGAATAAAACAAATCATTATTAGTTAGTTAACTAATAATATTAATCAAGTAAATTAACTTACTTATAACTAATTATTAAGTGGCTAGAAATGGCCTCTCAGGGATAGTTTTGTCTTCAGAAGGAAAGAGAGTAACAAAATGAGCATGTTAACAATGAACTTTTTAGCAATTTTCCAATTAATACCGGGGCTAAACAATACTATCCCTGGGATAAACAAAGAATATATTCCAGAAAAAGGTGCTGCTGCTGCTGCTGAACTATTCAAAACCACTTATGAAGATGCTTTTATCTTACTAGGGTTAATGATAGTAATTTCAGCTATTTTTACAGTAGTTGGGCTAGGAGAGAATTGGACTTGGCCTGAAACCCTAAAGAGAATTGGGGCAGTAGTTATTTTATTAGTGGGGTTTAAGTTGTTTTTTGCATTGCCTTTTATAGTAGGGGATGCAATAGGCAAAGAAATTTTTTCTGATCAGGATGTACAAATTCTAAATAAAAAGTTTGAAGAAATTGCCCAGAAAACCCAAGAAGATAAAGGTGTTATCGGTGATCCAATAGGAGGTAAAGATAACATCACCAAGTTAATGGAATTTCTTTCAGCCTTTACTTCAGACATTATTTTTGATGTGCTAGCAGGAGTAGTTTCATTTGTATTCTTTGTATCAAGTGTGTTTATGCACATCATTTGGAGAATAGCAGTAATCATTTTATATGTAATAGGGCCAATACTAGTAGTTCTAAGTTTGATACCAGGATTTGGAACAAAAATATTAGCAAATTGGTTTGGTGCTGTGCTTCAAGTAGCCTTTTGGCAGGTGTGGTTTGCTGTATGTGCATTTTTTGTACAAACCTCAGATGGATTAATAACATTTAGTAGTAATAGTGCAACAAGCAAGCCTGTAGCAGCCAATCATATGGAATCAGTAACTTTTGCTTTAGTGTTTGCAGTTTTGTATATAGCTACACCTTTTGTAGTTAATCTATTTCTTCCAATATCGGCTTTTAGTGGAAGCTTACCAAGAGCCTTCAAACAAGGGCTTGCTCCCGTAGTCAGTACAGCAAGAACAATTAGTAATATTGCTTCTAGTGTTGGTAGTGCAGTAGTAAGCGGTGTAGGTTTTGTTAGTGGAGGAGCTTCTTTAGCAAGAGAGACTGTAGGAAGTGCTAAGAATATATCTAGGCCAATGTCAGAAGCTAGCAAAACTTTAAGTAGAGTAATAGATCCTGATCTTAGCAAACCAGCTAATACATTCAAAATTGATTAACAATTAAATAAGTAAGCTAATAGTTAGCTAACTCATTCATTTAATAGAAGGTTAGTTGGTATTAGCTTACTTCAAAATAAACCAAAATAAACCAAAATAAACCAAAATAAATCAAAAATAAATAAGTAATTAAATTAGATAAATAGTAAACATATTAATAATAAATAGCAAAAGTAATACAAAATAAATATAAAATAAATATTAAATAATTAATGTAAATAACAGATGAAAATAAATAATGAAATAATGAAATAATGAAATGATTAAGTAATTGAATAATTAAATGACTAATAACAAAGTAATTAGTTAAAGGAAACAAGTTATGGCAAAAGATATTAAGACAGAAAAAAAGGATGGATTTACTTGGGGACGTGCTTATTCAGGATTTGCTCGTTTAAGGCAAAGTAATGCTTTTTTAGAGACAGTAATTTTATGTCTATTTGTTGCAATACTTTGGAATGATTACAACTGGAGAAACTTTAGTGAAAGGCTATCAGAAAAGCAATGGATGATTGTTCATGATAAATGTGGTGATACTGAAGTTAAAGATGTAATTGCTTTTCAAACAGGGGCTTCAGAGGTACAAATTCGTAGATTAGCTTGGGATATGGTCAAATGGATTCGTGCTGCTGGTAGTAACAACATAGATGCTTCTTATAAAGAAGCTATGAAGTTTATGACCGCACGAATGAAAGAAGAAACCCTTGGTACTTTAGAACAACGACGCTCAACCGTTAAACAATTAAATGTTTATTTTTCTATTGATGATGCAAAAGTAAGACAGATTAATACTGAAGAACTGCCAATAGAAGCCCAAAAGTCTGGTATTAGAGCCGGTCGTAATGATGTTTTAGTAGAAGGGATTCTTAACACCTTTAGAGAAGGTACTAATGAGCAACTTAGTTCTGGCCCGATTGCTTATTGGGTAAGGCTAGTACCTTTATCACGTCCAACAATGGAAAACCCTATTGGCTTATTAGTTGATTCAATGATTGCACTAGATCCTAAACCTAAACAAAGTAATAGCAGTGAGTTAAGCAAAAATACTACTAATAAAGAGGAGAAATAGCTATGTTAGCCAATAGTAAAACTAGATATTTTAGTCTATTTATTTTGGTATTAATGCTAGTAACAGTTATTTTTCCAAGTAATCAAATGACATTAGCTCAAAGTAAAAGTAATCGTAAATCAACAAAAACTGCTACTAGAGAAACATTAACAGCAATTAATACTATTCCTTATAGCTTGGATGTTACTGAGGAAAGCACTAAAAAAGGTCTAATTATTACACTAGCTGTTGATCAAGTAACAATTATTCGTTGCCCAGAAGAAGCCCTACAAATTTTATTTGGTAATAGTGAAGGAATAGATGTTAGTGAAACTAAACCCGGTCGCACAGAAGTTTATCTACGTCCAAGGCTATCATCAATTAATACTAATGTAGTTATTGAGATGGCTTCAGGGCCAGTAATGCTTTATTTGCGTACTATAGAAATAAAAGGTGGAGCTAAAATTGGGCAATTTACTGCTGAAGTAATGATAAAAAATAGTGCTTATAAAGAAGCATTAATTAAAGCAAAAGATGAATTAGAAGTAGCTAAGAAAGAAATTGGTGAATTAGAAACCAAAGTTACTGATTTAACAAACGACTTAAAGACAAAAGAATTTACCAATTGCCAGGAGAAAAAAGAAGATTTATTAAGACTTATAGAAAATACACAACAATTTAGCCAACGAGTTAATGTAGTACAAGCCTTATCAGGAAAAGTAAAAATCTCTCAAATAGGTAGATTACAAGCTGTTAAAGCCGGATTTATTGTAAGTGTAGCAATAGAAAATAAAACTAATGGCTTTATTTCAATAGATTCAGTAAATGCACAAAGTTTTGCTTTGTTAACAACATTTGTAGGTAACAGTCGCAAAATTGCTGCCAAGTCAGAATTAAAACTTAGTTTTTTAATAGAGACTAATAGTAATACATCAGCATTAGATACAGTAAACATAAGTAATACAGAAAATAAAGTAGAAGCAGAACAGAATATTCCTAAAGACTTAACAATAGTAATTAATCAGACACCAATAACATTAAAGATAAATTAGTTAGTCTTAGATAAGTATTAAGAATAAATTAGCAAAATAGTAATAGGAGTTGTTATGAATAACGAATTAAATAATAATATTACAAGTGATTTTATTGATGATGAAGATAATATAGCAATTATTATAAATCCAGATGAAGATAATGGAATATTAATTGATAATTCTATTACTAATAATAGTGCTACTTCTATTAATAATAATATAATTAATGAAAATAATAAAAATAATATAGATAATGAATCTAATCAAGATGATCATTCTAATAATATTGATGTAGATGATGGAATAATAAAAAATAAATCTAATGATATTCTTAGTAGCTTAGATAAGGAGTATGCAACTTCTGTAGGTAAAAATGTTAGTGAAGTAGCTAATGTAGTTAAAAAAAATACTCCACAAAATTTAGTTAATATAGATGAAGATAATAATAATTTAGAAAATAGTGATGAAGATAATTGGTTAGTTGGGTCTAATAATGTTGTTAGTGCAAGGACTAATGGAGATGAGAAAGCTACAGAAGAAGAAAAAGAAAAAGAGATCTCTAAATTAAAATCAATTGTTAATGAAACTGATGATGTTGATCCAGAAGAAGTAAAGCCTAATATAGCAAAAAGCAGTTTTTTAGCTATGCTTAAGCCAGGGGGACAGCTAAATAAAAGGTTTGCTGCTGTTGTAGGATTTGGAATATTACTTGTAGTTGCAGTAATGATTAGCCGTAGTGGTAACACTACAACTAAAGATGCCAAAGCTTTACCAATACCAGATGAGGCTCGCACTGTTGGTAAAGAAAATATTGAAACTGCTGAACTAAGTCCAGTTCGTACTCGCTATTCTCCTAAAGAGGAAGAAACTAATAATACTTCCAATCCAGAACCAGTTTTAACAGTGCCACCGCCACCAATAACGATACCACCACCAGCCCCAACACCCTTTCCTACTCCTAAAGTGGAAGTAGAAGAAAAAGAGTTTGCTATAGAACTAAGGGCAGGTACAGAAGCGGCCTTAAAGACTGTAACAACAGCTAAAACAGAAGAAGTTAAAGGTGAAGAAATATCTTTACAAGGTCTAAGTGTGCCAATGATGTTACTTGAACCATTTAGGTCAGGAATATCAACACTAGTAAAAGCCCAAGTTATTGCAGATATTAGAGATGGAAAAGGAAAAGTAATTATTCCTAGTGGTAGCAGAGTACAACTACCTTTTGAAAGATTTGAAGTTGATGGACGAGTAATCAATGATGCACAACAAGCAGCACTAATTTTACTTCCTAATGGCAATAAATTATCAGCTAAAGGCTTAGTTAAAGGAATAGATGGATTTGCAGGAATTAGAGGGAAAGTAAAGAAACTCTCTAAAGGCAATATCTTTGCTCGAATGGGTAAAACAGTTACTCGTGTAGGTGCAAGAGTAGTAGGAGTAACAACAGGTGGATTTGCTGGTAGAGGTATTGAAGATAGTATTAATGAAAGTATAGATCAAAATATAGAGTTTATTCCTAACGGACGTATTGTTGAAGTATTGCCTGGCACTAGGTTCACATTCAATGTTAATTAACTAACTAACTAACTAACTAATTAACTAATTAATTTAATACCTACATAGAGTTATGAATTATTTGATTAATAGGTGAAAATAAATATAGGTGAAAATAAATAAGGTTGTATTATGTTAATAAAAATAGAAAAGACAAAAAATAGATTTTATAAACTTAATAAATTAAATAAATTGATTAAACCTTATTCGTATAAATTAAGGAATAAACAACATAAGCAATCAGGACATATTGTAATTTTATTAGTAGTAAAAATATTAATTGTAGTATTAGCAATAGTAGTTTTATTAGCAATAGTATCTTTAATAACAATGCCAAAAGGTGAGCTAAATACTAATGATGGAACAAGTGGTGGAGAACTAGCTAAAGGTGATAGTAATAATTTACCTGGGTTAGGAGATACAACTAATAGTTTTACTAATACAGACACAAATAACTTACCTGCTAAAGATGATAATAGTCAAGATTTATCAAATACTTATCTAGTATGTGTAAATTTACCAGGAGTTAATTTTCCTCGTACACCTGCATTAGATAGACGTGTAGCTTTAATGTATTTATCTGTAAAAAGAGATTTAGACGCTCAAGGTGTCCCACCACTAAGATTTAGTTGGGGATTTCGTAGTAATTGCCAACAAATTAATGTGGTTCCTTCTGCAAATGCAAATGGAGTTAACCCTAAAGCTAAACCTGGTACATCACCACATGAAGCAGGTAGGGCATTAGATGTTAGAGATATGACTAGACGAAGTGATGTTGGAATAATTGTAGCGACTTTTAATAAACATGGTTGGAGATGGCTAGCACAGAAAGATCCACCTCATTTTGATGTACTTGGGTATAGAGTAGGAGAGGCTAGTCATGGGAAATGGATACAAAAAATACAAGCTAGTTTTAATGCAGGCTATCCAAAAGAGGGTTGTCGAGGAACAAATTGTGGTCAATAAGTTAGTTGTACATTGTTATACCAGATTGGATTAGCAAACACGCATTAATTACGAACAAAACTTCTGCCAACAAAGTCCTGCTTATCTTTAGCTTTTTGTTGATACGGTGTTTTGAATCCAATCTGGTATTAGTAAGCTAAATCAAATAAATAACTTAATTGATATAACAAATAAATTTTGATGTGGATAGGATTACAAAATATGTTAGGAGAATCAAAAGAATTTCAAAGATTAGTTTTTGTTAGTATAGCAATAATAGCCCTAATAATAGGTGCAAAAGCTCTAAGAGTGCATAGAGAAGAACTTGCAAAGTCAGAAATTGTTATAAGTAAAACAAGTAGTGGTCAGATGTGGGCAAAAGTATCAGGTGTAGTAATGCCAGATATTATTGCAATGGGGTTTGATAAAACTGGTAGATATGGTGCTGTAGTTAGTTTAGAAGGGTTCTTGATGAAAACTAACGATGGAGGAAATAATTGGTTTGAAACAGGCTATATACCATTAGAAGATGGAGATATTCCTAATGCTATTGCAGTAAAAGAAGATGGAAAACTAGTAATAGGGATAGGAGTTGATGAATCTATCTATACTGCTATTTATCAAGAAACAAATAGCAATAATTGGAAACAAATAAAATGTATAGATTGTGGAGGAATATTTGCTGGTAGTGATGATGGAAGTATTTTTGTAGGTGGTGGTGGGTTGATAGTTGATCAAAGTAATGAAGTTAAATTTAGTTATTTACCAGATTGGGGAAAAACTACTCTTTATGGAGTAGCTAAAAATAGTAAAAATAATCAAGTTAATAGTAGTGATAACAAAAATAAAAATCAGACAAAATTACTAAATAATGAACATATATTAGTAGTAGGAGAAAGTAATTTAGTAGCAATAAGTGATGGTAATAATAGATGGAATGTAATAAGCCCACCAACAGGGAAAATATTGCCTTTTTATGCAGTAGCCATTAATAGTGAAAAAGCTTTAGTAGGCGGTGTAAATGGTAGTTTATGGCAGTTTGAGCTTAATGACAATAAATGGCGAGAAATTAAAGGGTTAAAAGAACAAGTATCAGTTTTATCTATGTTAATGGCTGAAGATGAAATGATTGTTGCTGGTGGGGAACTAGCAGGAGGAGCTTTTATTATCAGTAGCAAGGGTAATGATATTTGGCAATATGATTTACTTCCTAAAGGTATTAGTAAAATAGTGTGTTTGTCTATTACGAATAAATCAATACTTGCTGCTACTAGTGATGGTTATATCTTAAAGAGAACAAAAAGTAGTGTTGGTCTTTAATAGAGATAGTCTATTTTTAATGAATTATTTAATAAATTATTTAATAGTTATTATTAATATTATTTATATATTATGAGTTAGTTAATTATAAATTATTTAATTAGTTTTTAATAAGTAAGTTAATAGTATTTATAGGAGGATTTCGAGATGGATACTCAAATTGATAACACAGAAACAATGTATGAAGAAAATGCTTATAGCTCAAATAGTTATTTAGAAAGGGATTCAAAAGAAATAGTAGAAATTAGTTTTACTGTTTCTAAAAGTGAATACAAACGAATAGAAGCAGGAACTTTCTATAATAATTATGATTTTCCTGAAGATTATATTAGAGATGTAGTGCTAAACGAAATCGAAGCCGATAAGCAAAAACACTTAAAATCAAAAGACACTATTAAACCTAAAAAATAGCTTAATAAATTAATATTTAAGTTATTAATTTGAAGTTTAATGGTAGTTTAATGGTAGTTAGTTTAGAGTTCATTTAGAGCTTAATTTGATTTATCAGAGGTATTTTTATGCTAGAAAATAAAGGCAATAGTGTTGATGCTAAGGAGCAAATAGTTAGTCAATTTAATGAAGTTGTTGTTGATGAAGGCGATGAAAATGATGATAGTGAAGAAACTATTACTCAAGAAATTATTAGTAATAAGATTAATAATTATATGTCTAAATATATTACTAATAATGTAGATAGCAAAAAAGGTAAATGGGCTAATGTGTTATTTGCAAGCATATTAATATCTCTGAGTTTGATAATAATTTATCGGTCATTTAGTGTAGAAAAGTTTAAAGGTGTTTTTAGTGGAGTTAAAACTAAAACAGATGATAAATTATTGACTAGTAATTCTACTGTTTTTGCTACAAATAGAGATCAAAAAACTAGTGTTAATAACCAAGCTAATTTAACAAGCCAAGATAAGTCTTTAATCACTAAAGTAAATGACCAAAATACAAAAGTTAGTTGGCAAAGAGTGGATGAGCTTTTAGCTAGTACAGAACAAAGACGTAATAAGTTGTTTGCTCAGTTAGCTATTAATAAAGGGGAATATGTATTGGCTTGTGTGTCTGTTAGCTGTAGTGATTGTGACAAGATGGCTTTAGAACTTAATCAAAAAACTAACCTTAGCAACATTATTGCAATCACTAGCGCACCAAAACAACAAGCTAAAGAATGGAAAGAACGTTTAGGTCTAACTTATAGGGTTGAATCTTTATCAGAGCGTGCTTTTGATGATAGTGGGGTGGTTTTACTTCCTACACTTATTAAAGTCAAAAATGGTAAAGCTATTGCTGCTAGTGAGTCTGCTAAGGTTATTAATTAAGTTATTAATTAAGTTAATTAACTTTAAATTCCAAGTCTAACTTTAATTTTATCAATTAATTATATATTAAGCTTTAGGGGAGTAAGTTATGAAAAGTGTGCCAAAAGATATGCTAAGGCGTGATGATGTGATTTGGTGGATGCAACATTTAGAGATGGTGGATCACTATGTTGAACCAGAGACAGCATTAACCATAGCTAATTGGTGGGATGATCGTCAAGGGCCACTTATTTTAGAAGGGCCTCCAGGTGGTGGTAAAACATCATTAGCTAAAAGAATTGCAGAACTAATGGGAGTATCTTTTTATCGCTTGCAGTGCTACAAATCTCTTGGTAAAGAAGAAAGCTTGTATGATTGGGATAAAAATGTCCAAGGGGTATTGGTTCAAGAAGCTGCTAAAAATAATCTACTAGGAAATGACGTTAATCAAATTATTTATCAAAAAAGTGCAATGGTATTAGGAGCATTAGCACAATCCTTAGAAGATGAAGATGAGGATGTTATTGTACTAATTGATGAGCTTGACAAAATTCCTTCTGAAGAAGCTTTTGAAGGATTATTGTTAGAGTTTTTAGAAGAAGCGGCTATAACAATTCCAGAACTAAATAGCAGAATTACTCCAAAATCAGGAAAACGCCCCCATGTAGTGATAACAAGTAATGCAGGACGTGGAGGACTAAAAGAGTCTCTATCCCATCCTGTTCTAAGACGTGGAAGATATGTATATTTACCTGAACCAGACCCAGGCCGTCAATATTGTATTTTAGGACAAGCAGCACCTAATCTACCTAAAGAAGTAATAAGAGACATAATTGCTTTTACTGTTTGGATAAAGAAAACTGTAAGAATGGAAAAACCTTTAGCTCTCTCAGAAGTAATAATGTGGGCAAGAACCTTACAAATGTGCAACGTCAAACGCTTGGATAAAAGTGTTGTTGAAGCAACCGTTTCTGAACTAGCCAAAAGAGAAAAAGATGTTGACCGTTTACTTGCTGCTACTAATAGAATACTTAAGATTATTGATAAGCGTTATTATCAAAATACAAATGTGGTTCAATTCCCTAAGCAAGAAGCTAATAGGCAAGAAAAAGTCATTTTTAATCAAGGTGGAACCAAACAAATTAAAATTAGCTAATTATCTTAATTAATAATTATTAAAGCTAGTAATTATAGTATTTATCTCATCTTTAACTAAGGTTCGGGAATTATTTACTACAGATATTATTTGTCGAGCAAGTAACTGACTAATAGTTCCTTTAATGCGGCCCATATCCTTTAATACTTGAGAATGAATTTCTTTCAAAGAAAAATCATTTTGACTTATTACCTGACTACAATCAATAAAAGAATCATGATCGAGAAAATTGTGATCAATAACACTTATTGGTAGTTGGGCATTTAGCAAATGAGGTTTGCAAGTCTTAAATTGATTGATTTCGGAGTTAATTACAAACATTAATATCAAAGGATTTGTATTAGCAATAAGTAAGTATTTTTCCTTTGGTGGTTGAGTAAAATTACAAAATAAATACAAAACACGTCCAGGAGTAAATTGATTGTTAAAAGATTTTAATTTTTCTTCATCAGAAAATAAATGGCTGAGGTTCATGCAAATAAATTAGACCAAAGTTAATTTTCTCTTAAATGCTCAACCAAATCTGAGCTAGAAGGTAAAGTTATTGCTATTGCTTCCAAAGAAATAACATCATTTATGTCAGCACTTTCCCAAGCTTGATCATGGCTAAGGTCTTGTAGTTGATCAAAGCTCATAGAACCATAATCAGTAATAGCTTTGTCTAAAGCTTCAATGTCAGAAATACTTAATCTATTTTCGTTAATAGGTCTAAGAGGTTTAACTTTATGAGTAGGCTTACCTTCAACACTAAAAACTTCCGTAGTAAAAGCAGAAGAATTTTGTTTATCACGAGTCTCTGCTAACAACCTATATATATTACTGGGTACAGGGCCATGTTTCATCGCGTAATAAGTGTCATTGCATACTTGGCGACCATATTCTTCTAAATGATACCTGTCTGCAAAATAACATATTTTGCAAATGTGATACACATCGGCTATAGGAGCATTTGCAGCAATATATAATATTACTTCTAAAGCTTTTTCTTGATTAAATTTCCTAGACATTACTACTACTGGCTCCTTTTAGTTTTGAAAAACTTAATTTTTCTAAGTTTTGCTTATATTTTATTATATTTTATTTTAAGGTTTTAAGCGAGACAATTAGCCTTACAATCGCATTTATTTTAAGTAACGTATTATTATGAAGCCAATAATACATAGCAAAGCTAATAACTTAAGATTAGCAAAATATTAATGATTCAGTTTATATACTAGCAAAAAAATATTTCTTACTTTTATAATACTTATGATATTTTATATCATAGTTAATATGGTAGTATAATGTTTTCGTATTTGTAATTAAACAAATATTTACCTTAGTGAAAAACAATTTATGGCTACAAAAAGGCTACTTAAATAATAACTTTGATAAGCAAGTTTTAGCTAAAAATCAAAAATTTTCCATTTTATTTTTATATACGACATTATATGTCGTAGCTATTGTGTCATAATAAACAAAAAGTAAAACTTTACTAAAAACCTAATGTATTTTGTTAAGTTGGAAAGGAGTAGGTAAATAAAGCCACTAAAATATCTATGGGTTCAATACCTAAACAACATATACAAAAAAGCCGGTATAGATATAAAGAAAAATTAACTAATTTAGAAAGAGTATTTTGGATTAACAAGCAAATTAACCAAAATGGTTGTGTTAGTACAGCAGAGATTATAAAACGTTTTGAAATAACGAATAGAACAGTATTAAGAACCATAGAACATATGAGGGATAGGTTAGATTTACCTATTAGATATTGTATGGACAAGAAAGCTTATCACTATACAGAACCCGTTCATTATTTGCCAATTGTTGAACTAACTGAAGGAGAATTGATTGCAGTAGTATTAACTGGCGAATTGATGAAACAATATAAAAGTTCTGCTATTGGAGAACAATTGGAAAGCGCAATAGGAAAAATTCTTAGTAATATGACTGAAAATATATCAGTAAGTTTAAGTGATTTAGCTGATATTTATTCCTTTGAACCTTCAACTGCTAATGAAATAGATTTAGAGGTTTTTCAAAAACTAAGTAAAGCCATTAAAGATAAACTGATTGTTCAAATGATTTACTTTACAGCAGAGACAGGGACAGTGAAATCCCGTCAAGTTGAGCCATTACATTTAAGAAACCATTTAGGAAAATGGTACTTAATAGCTTTTGACCATTTACGTCAAGCAGTTAGAGATTTTTATTTAGGCCGAATACAAAACTTAGAGTTAACGGAAGAACACTTTACATCTAAAGAAAACTTCAATCTAAAAGCTTATTTAAATAAAGGCTTCTCTATGATTAGAAGTGAGAAAGAAGTAGAAGTAGAAGTAGAAATGGTATTTGATCAGTACCAATCTCGTTGGATACGGGAACAATCGCCATTGCATGTGTCAGAGCAACGAGAAGAATTAGCAGATGGAAGATTAAAAATAAAAGTACAAGTAACAGCACTTGATGGAATAAAACGGTTTGTAATGCAATATGGATCACATGTAAAGGTTATTGCCCCTTTAGAGTTACAGGAAGCTATTAAATCAGAACTTAAACTGATGCAAGAATTATATAATTAAAATAGCAGGTTTAATACTTATGAGAATTAAATTAATACTTGAACCTTTATCACCAAATGCCTCACTTTCTTTTAATTATAATTATTCATTTAGTTCAATGATTTATGCAGTATTGTCTCGATCTTCATCACAATATGCTAGTTTCTTGCATGAAGAAGGATATAAATTAGGTAATAAACAATTTAAGTTTTACACTTTTTCACGGCCTTGGATTGAAAGACAGCAGGTAAGAAATGGGCGAATATACGTATTGCATGGAACAGTAACTTGGCAAATTTCTTCACCTATGGAGGATTTTCTTAATAATTTGGTGAGTGGTTTATTTGAAAAGGGAGAACTAGTTCTTGCTGATGAACATTCTACTAATTACTTTGCTGTTAAACAAATTGAAACTATTGCAATTCCTAACTTTACAACAGAAATGCGGTTTAGTTGTTTAGCACCCCTAATGGTTTCTATTAAAGAAGAACGTAATGGACAAATACATAAACATTATGTACGTCCTGATGAGACTCGTTTTAGTGAATTAATAAGACAAAATTTACTGGAGAAATATCGTAGACTACATAATAGTGAACCCGCAGATAGTGAGCTAGAGTTTACTTTTGATTGGGATGATGTAAAACGTCGCGGGGGTGTAGAAAAGATTTCTAAACTAATTAAATACAAGAATATAAACATTCGTGGATATGTTGCACCTTTTGTAGTCAAAGGTAGTAAAGAACTAATTCAAATTGGTTATGAATGTGGATTTGGAAATGCAAATTCACAAGGTTTTGGCATGGTAGAAGATATAAAAATTTAAGTGGGGGTAAACAGGTTCAATGTTAGAAACACTTCTTGAAATAGGTAAAACATTGCGTGAAGCAAAGCAACTGAGACATCATCGATATATTAAACAAGTTCCTATTTCCGATAAAAAATCTCCAGTTGTTTATTTAACAGTACCTGTTGATAAAGATTTTAATATTGATTTTAATGGATTAAGTGAAATTTTAGATGAAGACTTAATCAGACATAAGCTTTACTATCTGGCATTCAAGTCATCAGGTACTGATAGTATGGTGAAATATATTTTTGGAGATATTTTGTATGGTATTAATAAAGGAAAAGAAGAAGGTTATTATAGGATGAGTAATCCTGAAATAAAAAATAAGTTTAGCTTAAGTTCTTTTTATCGTGCTAAAGAGGATGCAGAAACTTTCAAGGGAAGTGTTATCGAGAAATTTCGACAAGCTTTTGAGATTAATATTGATACCATTGAGAATTTATTAAAAGAAAAAGGCCAAAATCAACAAGTATTTCTACATTTTGATTTTCAAGGAAAACATTGGTATGAATTTGAAGATGAAATAAATGCTATTAATAAAAAGTTATTAGCAGATTTTCTTGAAGAACAAGCAGGAAAATACATACTTCGGAAATTCTTATATAAAACACTAATTTATTCTACTTCACAATCGCCAGGCTTTAATAGCAATAATATCTTTAAAACAAAAGCATTTAAAAATCATGATGAAGTGATGGATTTATTTTATGCTATTGATTATTCGGAAAAATCTTTGATTAATGATAGGAGTATAAAAATTGTTATATTACCTAAAGGAAATAATTTAGAATCATCCGACATTGAAGAATTTTTTGAACGAAAAAATAATAGAGATATATATTCTCAAAATGAGCATGAGGAAAAACTAAAGAAAGCAAATGAAGCTGTTTCTACCGAAAATCTATTAGATGACATATTTGAGCCAATACTAGTCAATGTAGCAAAAAATATAACTCAATTTGACTTTACCTTTAGCAAAAAAAATGCTTCCGGGCCTGATGTAGATATGATTGAACTTTCTGGTATTGAGAGAAGCTTTCTTAATGATATAGGGCAACGTGCTAAAACTATTCGGGATAAAGTTAACTTATTAAGAAAAAAAGAATTGTTTGACACTTCAGACAAACTTAAGCCTTTTAATATCCGAAGATCTTTTATGAACATTCTTGGAGATGTTACTAAAGATAAAAAAAAATATCAAAGCCATATCTTAAGGGTCTTACCACAAATTTATACAGGTACTTACTATCAAGATGATTTGTTGCTTCCAGCTTTTATTGAGAAAGTGGAGTACAACGTTCGTAATGGTGAGGGAATAAGTTTTAACTTACTAAAATATGATTACTATTTTTTAATTTATTTACAAAATAGAAATGGGGAGAATCTCATGGAAGAGATGAAAACTTCAAAAAGCTACCAAGCAGGTTTATTATTGGGCAAGATTGCACGGCCACTTGATGGAAAAATAGCTTCTTTCCAGAAAAATTATGTCGGCCTGCTTTCACGTCGAATATCTGATAAGCAAGGGTTAATAAAATTTGCTAATTTTATTAACGAAAAATTAGCAATTCATGATGTTGCTTATCCAAGTTTAAAACAAGCTTTTATAGAATTAGCCGATTTAATTGGCAATATTAGTGATAAAGATTACCACAAAAATTATTGCGCTTTTGGTTTCTTTGAAAGCTATTTTGCTAAATTTGAAGCCAAAATTAATAACACAGAGCTTAATCAAAATAAAGAAAACTAAAAAATTTCTTAAGGAAAGGAAAAATAGTTGTGACAAACGATAACCAATTAAATGTTTCTAAATCAGAGATATTATTTCTTTATGAAAGCACATACTCAATTCCAAATGGTGATCCTTTTACAGGAGAGCAACGTTACGATGATGAAACAAAAAAAATCCTTGTTAGTGATGTACGCATCAAGAGATTTATACGGGATTATTTTTTTGAAAAAGGTGATGATATTTATGTAATCAATGATAGAGGAAGTATTGAAGAAGGAGCAAAAGGTTCTGGAGCAGCACGAAGAATGGGTTCATTAAAAAAGAAATATGAAAAAGATCCAACTGTACTGGGAGGTTCTAAAAAGGGTGGGCTAGATGCTCTTAAAGTTATGCAGAAATGTATTGATGTGCGTCTTTTCGGGGGCATTTCCACAGAAGAAGGTGATGCTGTAAATCTAACTGGCCCAGTACAATTTGCTTTACTAAACCCATCTTTAAATGCGGTAGACCTGCGAATCCATCAAAATACTTCTGTTTTTTCATCAAGTGAAGAGAAAACACGAGGTGCGATAGGTACAACTACAGTTGTTCCATATGCAGTTAACCAGATTCATGGTTGGATAAATCCATATTCAGCACGCTACACTAATCTTCAAGAAGAAGATATCACAGAGATGTTTAAGGCACTATGGCATAGTGTTAATAATATCAATACTAGAAGTAAATCAAATCAAAATTCACTTCTTTTGTTACAAATAGTGTATTCCCAACCAACTAAAAAACTTTATGGAATTGATCGGATGATAACACTCCAATCTGATAAGCAGGGAGAACAAATCCGAAGTAGCGATGATTACAAGCTTGATTTAACAAAATTAAAACAAGCAATTGAAACAGATAATGTCACAAAAATAAATTTTTATACGGAGCATAAAGGTTTAAAAGAAGAGCTTGAAAAGCTTGAAAAATTTAGCCTTATGGAAATAGCATGAATGGTGCATTAATAGAGATTAAAGGCACTTGGGGACATTTTAAGAAGCCTGAAACTAATAATAACCCTCTTACACATGACTTTATTACTAAGACAGCATTGATTGGATTAATAGGTGCTGTGTTGGGATTAGATCGTATTGAAATGGCAGAAGCATTTCCACAGCTTTCTGAAGATATTTTTTATGGTGTATCAGTTATTAGTAGAGTAAAAAAGGAATCTTGGTCTTTTACTATGAGATCGGTTACAGACCAATTCCAAAAGGCTCCTAAGGCAATGGAGTTTTTGAAAAACCCTAATTACATTATAGCTATGGCAATTTCTAATGAACGCTCGGCAACTTTGTTAAGTAAATTTTTTGATTTTGTTGAAAGAAATGAAGCACATTTTACACCTGTACTTGGCTTACATAATTGTCCTGCTAACCTTTACTTTATAGCTCGTGGTGCGTTCAATAAAGAAAATGGTAAATTTACTACTAAAGGGTTTATTACCGAAAGACACAAATTGGATATGGATGTGACTAGGACAAAAGAGTTTCGCTTTGGTATTGAGCGTCTACCAACCTATCAAAATAATGATTTCTGGAACCTACCAGATCGATATCAAAAAGTTCTCTATCCATCAGAGGGTAGAGAGCTTTCTGCTATAGGTGAAAATTTTGAATTTACGGATAAAAGTAGATGGGTACTAATTTGAAAAACTTATATTATTCTCACCCTGGAAAGCTTTTGCAAGATCACTTACAAGGTGTAGCTACTAAAACAGAAAAACGTACATCATTAAAATCTTCAAAAATAGCTGCAATATTTCATGATCTTGGCAAACTTAACAAAAACTTTCAGGATAAGCTGCAAGGTAAAATAGTTGGATATTCTAGCCATTCTTATCTTTCAGCAGTAGCTTGGCTGTGCTTCTACCACAAAAATAAAGTATTAATAAAAGAACTAATTGGGGATAATCCGTTAGAAGTATTTGCAATCACAGCAATGATAGCTCGTCACCATGGTAATTTGCCAAATTTTACTGATAGAATTTTTAATGAGCTACCTGCAAATGGGTTGAAAGATTTCCTAAAAACAGACCCTTATTTACCAATTTCAGATTTCTTGCAAGATTTGCTTAAGCATGAGCCTTTTGATATTCCTAGAGAAGAGAATAAAATAGATAAAATCATAGAACTGAGGCTAACAGAAAAAAACCTTAGTAAAGATCCTTTAGAGTTCTTTCTAGAACTTCAATTCAGTTTTGCATGTTTAATTGAATCGGATAAACGTGATGCAAGTGAGAATAATAATTTTAATAGAGAAAAATTTAACTTTTATTTTAAAGAACAACTTTCCAAAAGATTAATTGAAAAGTTAAATCAGTTTAAAGAACAACGCTCATTAGATTTATTGCGAACACAAATGCGTAAAGATGCAATTGAGAATATTAAGATAAGGTTGGACAAGGGTGAACGCACTTTTACACTCTCTGCTCCTACAGGTTCAGGTAAAACTATAATGCTCTTATCTCTAGCAAGAGAAATTTATGCTAGAAATTCTGATTTAGGAATTATTTATGCCTTACCTTTTTTATCAATTACAGAACAAGTTGAATCAATTTGCCGTGCCATATACTATGATAATGACAATGCCATTCAAAGAATAGATTCTAAATCTTCTAATGAGCGTATTGATCAATTACAGAAAGAATTAGATGCTGAAGCTGACCTCACAAAAATAAGTAAGCTTTTACAAGAGAGCTTTTCACAAGCAACTTTTGATCATCCTTTTGTTATTACTACATTTGTTCAACTATTTGAAACAATGGTAAGCAATCGAAATTCTACACTTCTTAAATTACCAAATTTTGCTAATACAATTTTTTTAATTGATGAAATACAAGCTTTGCCCCCACGCCTCTATATTTTTTTTACAGCATTATTGCAGGAGTTTTGTAATAGATTTAATAGCTATGCAATTATTTCGACTGCCACAATGCCTTATCTAGAGATACCCTATAAAAAAGACTTACCAGTTAATGAAAACCCAAAACAACTCTTTAAAAACTACCAAAAACCCGAAGAATTATTGCCAGATGTTAGTTACTATAGTAAGCCTGAATTTAACCGCTATCAGATCAAACTATTAGAAGAAAACTACTTACAAATAGAGGATCTTGCTAGCCACATTCTAAAAAATGAATCGTCTTGTTTAGTAATTCTTAATACAATTGATGATACTAAACAACTCTATAACCTTTTAAGTTTATTTGCGGATGAAACTAGTTTTGAAGAAGAATACCAATTGCTAAATACACACTTTACCATAAGTGATAGACGAAAAAAATTGACATTCTGTAAAGAAAGATTACTAGAAAAAAAGCGAATAGTGCTTATTTCCACACAACTAATTGAAGCTGGGGTCGATATTGACTTTCCTTTTCTTTATAGGGATCTCTGCCCTTTACCTAATTTAATTCAATCAGCAGGTCGATGTAATAGGAATGGCTTATTACCTATGGGAACAGTTTTTCTATTTCAGTTGATTAGAGAAAATGGTCTTGTATCAGCATCATTAATTTATCGGGATGAAGCAAAAGATTTTTTGAGCTTCTGTAAAAGAAACATTGTTGATGGTCTTATGGAAGTTGATTTACTAGGTATACAAAAAAGATTTTTTGAGTATGTTCAAATGAATCTCAAAATTGGTTTGCATAAACAAACAAGTGCAGAAAGAGGAGAGATTGATATGGTAAAGTGCATAAATTCTGCAAGTCTTGAAGAACTAGGGAAATTTCAATTAATTGACGAAAAGTATGTTGGAATAGAATATAGGTATTATATACCTAAAGTTGAAGATAATGAGTTTCAAACACTATTAATATTAGTGGAAGAACATAAGCTTTGTAAAAGTTTTGAAAAGATGAAGCAATGGCAATTAAAAATTCAGGCTCAACTCCAGAAAATGTCTGAACATGTAGTGACATTCCGTATCCCTCAAAACAGCCAAAAAGCTGCACCTCTATTTAGCGAAGAATGCATGGGTATTCGCAAATTAGCTTTATCAGAAGACTATTCTTCAAAACTAGGTATTAAACTTGATGGAGTGGGGGGATGTATTATTTAAGCAGAACATTTATTAGGAATGGTATTTATGAGTCAAAGTAACAATGATTGCAATGATAATAAAGTGCAATTTTTAGATAGAACAGGTACAGAAATTAACTATTATTTTGTCTGTCAACGTAAACTTTGGTTATTTGCACACCAAATAAGAATGGAGCAAGAATCTGATCGTGTAGCTCTTGGAAAATTAGTGCATGAAACGTCCTATAATCGAGAAAAAAAAGAAATAGAAATAGATGGTCGTATTAAACTAGATTTTTTTCAAAATACTAACACCATTCATGAGGTTAAACTAACTGATAAAATGGAAGATTCTCATCGTTGGCAATTACTATATTATCTGTACTATCTAAAACGTAAGGGAATGGGTAGCCTAGTTGGTGAGATTGACTATCCTAAATTAAAACAGAAAACAAAAGTTGAATTAACTCCTGAACTGGAAAGCCAATTAGAAACAGTATTGATGAAGATTGAAAGTATTATATCTCTGCCAAAAGCACCTACAATGGAATATATGAAAATTTGCCGAACTTGCTCTTATGCTGAATTTTGTTGGAGTTAACTCCTTGTTTAATAACATTTAAAGCCTGTAAAGTTTGAGAGGAATTATGGTAAGACCTTATTATTTAAGCAAATCAGGACGCTTAAGTAGAAAAGATAATACACTTTATTTTGAAAGTGAAGAAGTTGATCCAGCAAAGCCTGATGCAGAACCAAAAACAATTAAAAGGCCAATACCTGTAGAGGATGTTGATACACTTTTTATTTTTGGCGAAGTTGATCTAAATACTAAAGTGTTAAACTTTTTGGCTCAACATAAAATAGCAGCACATATTTTTAACTATTATGGGTACTATTCTGGAAGTTATTATCCGCGTGAATATCTTAACTCTGGATTTGTTATGGTTAAACAAGTAGAACATTATATAAAACCTAAATTGCGTAATAAAATTGCTCGTGAATTTGTTTTGGCCGCAGCTTCTAACATATTAAGAAATTTGAAATACTATCATAATAGAGGAGTAGATCTTTCTCCACAAATAGAACCTATTCAAACAGCAATACTTGATATTGAAACTGCTAAGGAACTTGAAATACCTGAATTAATGGGCAAAGAAGGTTATATACGCAGTCACTATTATCAGGCTTTTACAGCTATACTAAAAACGGATTTAGAGTTTACTAAAAGAGTACGTCGTCCGCCTGATAATATTATTAATGCTTTAATATCTTTTGGTAATGGTATGGTTTATGCTGCTTGTTTAACTCAAATTTATAGAACTACGCTTAACCCAACTATTTCTTATTTACATGAGCCTGGGGAAAGACGTTTTAGTTTAAGTTTGGATATTGCAGAGATTTTCAAACCTATTTTAGCTGATAGACTAATCTTTAAGTTGCTTAATAACCGGGAACTTCAAGAATCACATTTTGATCAAGACTTGAATTATTGTTATTTAAAAGAAAGTGGGAGACGAATATTTATAGCTGCTTTTGATGAAAAGTTAAAAACTACTATAGAACATCGTAAACTTAAGCGCAAAGTTTCTTATGAACGATTAATAAGGTTAGAATGCTATAAGTTAGTAAAACATTTAACAGAAATGGAAGAGTACGTAGGTTTTCGAGCTTGGTGGTGAGTAATGTATGTATTAATAGTTTATGATATAGGAGAAGAGCGTGTTGTCAAAGTGTGTAAATACTTAAGACAACATCTAAATTGGGTACAGAACTCTGTCTTTGAAGGTGAGTTGACTGTAGCGCAATTAGAGAAAGTCAAAATAGGTCTAAAAAAAATTATTAATCCTGATTACGATAGTGTGATATTTTACATAGCATCTGATGAAAAGTGGCTTAACAAACACAAATTAGGGAGAGAAAAAAGTTCAACTAACAATTTGATTTGACAGCATTTAGCAACTTTTCTAACAAATTATAAGATCGTCAAGCTCAAAATTTTCTCTTAATTCCTCGCAATATACCTTACTTAAAAGTCAATATATAATATTTCAAATATTAAGTATATATTTTATTATCAATAAATTAGCAATAGTCGTCGGCTACCCATAGTTATTGCATTATTTAGACCTGACGACATACATAAGAAAAAATAGAAAAAATTCGTTTGTATTTTCAACTAGATAGAGGTAAATTATTTGTGTTTTATTTGGGGTTTGAATCGCACCATTGTGGAATTGAAACCAATATTGCGT
>Ga0268299_1001335_pt1 | contig 46040 bp, 40 predicted proteins | sample NOBtaG_FD_193484 | JGI IMG/M metagenome (GOLD analysis project Ga0268299, IMG submission 193484) | Activated sludge microbial communities from bioreactor in Nijmegen, Gelderland, Netherland - NOB reactor | ecosystem: Engineered > Bioreactor > Aerobic > Activated sludge | place: Netherlands... | reverse complement strand
CAGCGCCAATTCGAAGCCCCCGCCAAGACAGGCTCCTTCCACGGCCGCCACGAATGGTTTTCGGGATCGTCCCATCACGTTAAAGACGGTATGGGCGTCGACGACCAGCTGATCCAGCGCCTGAAACGACTTCCGCCGCTGCGCGTCGTGCATCTCCTCCAGATCGGCTCCCGCGCAAAAATTGCCGTGCTTCAGGCTCAAGAGCACAACCCCTGTGACGGCGGATGACCCCTCGACCCACTGGACGAGCTGCCGCCATTCGGCCATGCTGTCGACGTTGAGCACGTTGACGGCCTTCCCGTGATAGTCAAATCCGGCGAGCAGGGTTCCGTCTTCCAAGACCGCGGTCTTGAAGTGCTGCAACCCTCCGGGGCTTTCGACGATGTCGATCCGATCGCTCGCCATGTCTATTGTCTTTCCACGATCATCGCCACGCCTTGCCCGCCGCCGACACAGGCGCTGATCAGGGCGCGTTGAGCATTGCGCCGCCTGAGTTCATAAAGCGCCGTCATCGCCAAGCGCAGGCCCGAGACGCCCACGGGATGGCCGAGCGCGATCGCGCCCCCATGGGGATTGAGATCGTCCAGGGAAATTTCCCCCAACCGCTGGGTCCACCCGTACCGGCCGAATTTGCGTTCCATAAGAACGGAAGAATCGAGAATGCGCGTGATACCCAGGACCACAGAGGCGAACGCCTCGTTGATCTCGCAGATCGCGAAGTCTTTGAGGCTCAGCCCCGTCTTGGCCAGCAAGGACGCAATGGCGCCGACAGGGGCCAATCCCATGCAGGACGGCTCGTAGCCGAAATCGGCGTACTCTTTCACATAGCCGAGAATCGGCAGGCCGAGCGACTTGGCCTTCTCCTCTTCCATCAGCAGCATGGCCGCGGCTGCGTCGGTAATTTGGGAGGCGTTCGCCGGGGTGACCGAACCGTGGAATCGGTCGAACACCGGTTTGACGGCGCCAAAGGCCTCGAGACTGGCATCCTCGCGGATTCCGTTGTCACGCGCGACGTAGGCCTGACGCTCGGGGACATACATCGTCACCACCTCGTCGGTGAACAGGCCGTTCTTCCAGGCACGCGCCGCACGTTGGTGCGATCGAACCGCGTAGGCATCCTGCTCCTCGCGGCTGATACGCAGTTCCGGGTCCTTCGAGATGTTTTCGGCGGTCAGCCCCATGATGAGGTCGCACATCGGATCGGTGAGTCCCATCACCAATCCCACGCGGGGCGGATAGTGCTTCACGTTGAGCAGCTTTGGAATCAATGAGAGCGCAGCGACAGTTCGTTCGCGAACCGTTCGGCCCTTCCCGTAACGAAGCAGCAGGTCGGCCACGTGCCGATCATACACGACCGGGATACGGCTCATCGCCTCCATGCCGATCGCCAGAACCGTATCCGCATCGCCGCTCCGGATCCGCAGGCCGGCATAGTAGAGCGCCGCCACGCCGGAGCCGCAATTCTTTCCCGCCACGGTGTCGGCTGGAATCGCAGCCGGCAAGCCGCCGGTGACGGCCGCCACTCGGGTCGGATTGACGGCATGCATCGGAGTCGCGACGTTGCTTCCCAACACGCAATCAATCGTCGCGAGCGGAAGATTCCAGCGGTGGCAACGCGTGATGAGCTCGCGGACGACCCACGCCCCCAGCACCTCCGCATCGGTCCCGCTGAAGTCCGTCCCCTCTTTGCAAAGAGGCGTGCGGAACGCGTCAACAACCGCGACTTTGCGCATCGTGCGATCCTCGTTCGTTTCTCCCCCATGGTACCACGGCTGGACCCTTTCCACGCACCTGCCGGCCGTCATTCTGACTCCCACAATGGAGGGGGCCACCCCGTCTTGGACCGGCAAACCATGGCGGCCCAGTCCCTCTTCAGGTAGAATCGAGGTAGAAGGCACCGGTGACGCCGTCTCGCTCGAGACTGACGCGCATGACGCAATCGGACATATTTCAAGGCTCTGTCGCGGTCGCGGAAACCGCCAGAGACAAGGCGGCCTATCAGGGCTTCCTCGCGGGACTGTTCATTCACGATATCCGCTGGCACCTGTTTTCCTCCATCCGCATTCCCCAAACCAGCCCCGCCGCGCTGGAATTCCTGGAGCGGTTCAAAGCCGCGCTCCTTCCCCTGGATCCGGAACGGATCGACTTGGAGGGCGAGGTCCCGGACTCGACCATCAAGGACTTGGCCCGACTCGGCGCCTTCGGGATCAAAATCCCCCGATATTACGGCGGGCTCGAACTGAGCCAGTCGGAGTATCAGCAAGCCGCGACGCTGTGCGGCAGCGTGGACGCCTCGCTAACCGTGCTGTTGTCCGCCGCGCAGTCGATCGGCGTGCCGGAACCTCTGCGTCTCTTCGGCACCGACGAACAGAAGGCCCGGTACCTTCCCCGGCTGGCCCGCGGCGAGATTTCCGGATTCGCGCTCACGGAGCGGCAAGTCGGCTGCGACATTTCCAAAGTCGAAACGTACGCGGTCCGCGTCCTGGAGAAAGGCGAGACCGTGGGCTATCGCCTCACCGGGAACAAGTTCTTCATCACGAACTCCGCCAAACGGGACGGCGAGTTCCTGTCCTCCATGCTGGTCGTCATCGCTCGAATCGTGGACCATCCGGAAGACATGAAGGATCCCCGTGCCGCAAAACGCTACGGCGCCTTCATCGTGGAAACGAACTGGCCCGGCTGCTCCGTGACGCGGCTCCGCTTCGAAGGCGTCAGAGCCATCTATAACGGAGCCCCGTCCTTCGACCGCGTCTACGTGCCGATCGATAACCGGCTCGGCAGCGAAGACGACGGTTTGCGCATCGCCCTGGCGACGTTGACCGTGGGCCGCCTCACGCTTCCCGCCGCCTGCTTGGGGGGCCTTAAGCAATGCGTCGCGCTCATGCGCTGGTGGGCGAAGGCGCGCGTGCAGTGGAACAAGCCGATCGGCGAGCACACGCTGATCGGAGAAAAACTCTGCCGGACCGCGGCCTACACCCTGGCGCTCGAAGCCGTCATGGCCTACTGCGGAGCCTGGGCGAACAAGAAAGGCGATCTCAGGCTCGAATCGGCAGCCGCCAAGATCATCGGCAGCGAATGGTACTGGGAGGCGGTGAACGACCTCTTTCAGGTCCGCGGCGGCAGGGGATTCATGACCGCGGAATCCCAGAGGAAGAGCGGTGAAGCTCCCGTCGCCGTGATGCGGATGATGCGCGATGCCCGGATCAATCTGGTCTGGGAAGGTACCAGCGAGATCTTGCGCATCTGGATGGCGCGGGAGGCGCTCGCCCCGTACATCGAGCAGGGGCTCGCCGTGCTGGAAGGCTCCTGGTCGGAAAAGACGGCGGCCGCGCTGTATTATGGCCGCGCCTGTTTTCATTCTTGCGTTCCCCTTCCACATGGGAAAGGTCTCAGCGGATTGTTTGGAAAGGACTATGCGCGGTGGACGCGGCTGATCGAATCCGCATCGCGCAAGCTGACCCGCTCCACACTGGTGTCGGCCTTGCGCCATCGGCAGGCTCTGCACAACAAGCAACTCCAACTGCAGCATCTGGTGGACGACGGCCTCCTGCTGTTTCCCATGACCGCCTTGTTGTGGTTTGCCTCTCAGCCGGAAATGCGGACGAAGCCGGGCATCCGCGAGTTGGTCGACTATTTCTGCGAGGACATGGCCGACCGGCTGCGCTCGGGTTCATCACTGACAGGCAGGCCCGCGCGGCCCGGCCGTGATACGGCCGTCTACCAGCTCTCGAAGGCCATCATGAACGGCGACTATGCCTGGCTGGAGGAGGGTATACTTGCCTGCCTGAAGCCCGACGAAACCGGCCAGGCCGCACATCGTCCCGTAGAGCCGGATCCACCCAGGTAAGCGAGGCCGCCCTTCGGCGGAAACGGCAAGAGCGCAATGAGCCGCCATCCACGATCCGTCATCGTGAGCGCCGTCCGAACCCCGATGGGCAGCTTCAACGGGGTTTTCAGCACTGTGCCGGCCACCAAACTGGGAAGCATTGCGATCGCCGAGGCGCTCCGGCGTATCTCTCTCTCCCCCGACCGTGTCGATCAGGTGCTGATGGGGTGCGTGCTCAGCGCCGGCCTCGGACAAGCTCCCGCCAGACAGGCCTCGATCGGCGCCGGCCTCCCATATTCCGTCGGAACGACGACGGTCAACAAGGTCTGCGGCTCAAGCATCGCCACGGTCATGATGGCGGCGCAAGCAATCGCGGTGGGCGAAGCCCGAATCGTCGTGGCGGGTGGCATGGAAAATATGACGCGTGCGCCCTACCTGTTGGAAAAGGCCCGCCAGGGATACAAGCTGGGCCATGCAGAGTTGGTGGACAGCCTGATCAAGGACGGCCTGTGGGACGTCTACAACAATTTCCACATGGGGGACGCCGGAGAGCTCTGCGCCGAAAAGTATGGGCTCACCAGACAGGAACTCGATGATTTCGCCCTCGAAAGCTATCGGCGTGCCCGCCAGGCCATTGAGACCGGCCTCTTTAGGGATGAGATCGTCCCCGTGGACGTCACGCAGCGGAAAGACATCCTGAGGGTCGCGGACGATGAAGAACCAAACCGTGTCGACCTGGGCAAGCTGCGCAGCCTGTCTCCTGCCTTCCGGCCGGGCGGAGTGCTGACGGTCGGGAATTCCCCGTCCTGCAACGACGGAGCAGCGGCCTTGGTGGTGATGGCGGAAGAGGAAGCCGAGGGGCTCGGTCTCGCGCCGATGGCGCGCATCGCCGGCTACGCGGGGGCGGCCCTGGCGCCGGAGTGGCTGACGATCGCGCCGGTCGAAGCCATCAAGCTCGTGCTCAAGAAAACAGGCCTCTCTCTGGCCGACATCGATCTCTTCGAGATCAATGAGGCGTTTTCCGCCGTATCGCTGGCGATCAATCGCGAACTCGGCCTCGACAGCCGGAACGTCAATGTGCGCGGCGGCGCGGTTTCGCTCGGCCATCCAATCGGCGCGACCGGCGCGCGGATCCTCACGACCCTGCTTCACGCCTTGCCGGCCGCCGACGCCAAACGCGGACTGGCCAGTCTCTGCATCGGAGGCGGCGAAGCATTGGCTATCATCGTGGAACGGCCCTGACTCCTTCCGGCCTCGATCGCCATCCGCGTCGAGCAGGACACGTCACCTTCGATTCACGCCAACCGCGCCCATCTCGCGTCCGGCATTCTTGACCCACTCCTCATACGAATGCTAGTCTTTCGCCGTCTTCATGGAGAGAATCTCCGGACAGATCTCGTACGGAACGGCATCGTGAAGCGGCTACTCCTCAGCATCGCATTCCTTCTCGCCCTTGTCCTCCTTGACATTCCGATGCGGCAACCTCTTGCCGCCACCTTGCAAACATCGGACGACCACGAGCTCATTCAAACGTCGATTCTCCATCCGTGGACTGGGGACCTCGACGGAATGATCGAGCGCCGCGTCATTCGGGCGCTCGTTGCCCCTTCGCGCACGTCCTACTGGATCAATGGAGCGAGACAGACCGGAGCTGAATACGAGCTGCTCAAAGCCTTTCAAGAGGAAATCAATGCCCGGTTCCAGGGCAAGAACAAGCACATCCGTACGCATGTCGTCTTCATCCCTACCTCCCGCGACCAATTGATTCCCGCGTTGATCGAGGGGCGCGGCGACATCGCCGCCGGCATTTTGACCGTGACGCCGGAACGACTCGAAAAAGTGGATTTCGGGGAGCCGTTTTTCCGAGGGGTCAAGGAAATAGTCGTGACCGGCCCCGCTTCGCCCAAGCTGACGTCCTTGAACGACCTCTCCGGCAAGGAAGTGTTCGTCCGCAAGTCCTCGAGCTATTGGACCCATCTGGAGCGTCTGAACGAACAGTTCGCCCAGGAACAAAAAGAGCCGGTGCTTCTGAAACCTGCTCCGGAGGACCTGCAGGACGACGATCTTCTGGAAATGGTCAATGCCGGTCTCGTCGAAATCATCGTCGTCGACCGCTATCAAGCCCTCCTTTGGTCCAAAGTCTTCAAAAAGCTCGTCCCTCACAAGGGCATCGTCGTCAACGCCGGCGGGGACCTCGCCTGGATGATCCGAAAGGACAATCCCAAGCTGAAAGCGGAGATCGGCGAATTCGCCAAGAAGTACGGCCGGAAGTCAGAATTTGGAAACGCTCTCGTCAAGAAGTACGGCAGCGACGGCAATCCGCGGATCGTCAAGCAGGCCACATCGAGCGCCGAGATCAAAAAATTCGTCAAGACAGTCGATCTCTTTCGTAAATACGGCGCCCAGTACGATATGGACTATCTGCTGATGATCGCTCAGGGATACCAGGAGTCCCTGCTCGATCAGAGCGCGCGCAGCACCGTCGGCGCGGTCGGCGTCATGCAATTGATGCCTGCGACGGGGGAGGAAATGAAGACAGGCGACATCTCCCAGCTGGAGCCCAACATTCACGCCGGGATCAAATATGTCCGCCTGATCAGGGATCAGTTTTTCGAGAACGAAGAGATGGACACCAGGAACAAGATTCTGTTTTCGTTCGCCGCATACAACGCGGGGCCTGCACGGGTTCAGAAACTCAGAATAGAAGCGGGAAAACGAGGACTCAATCCCAACGTATGGTTCAACAACGTCGAACTCATCGCCGCGCGGCGCATCGGCGAGGAAACGGTCACCTACGTCGCAAATATTTACAAGTACTACGTCGCCTACAAGCTCATTGAGGAACAACGGCTGCAGAAGGAGCAAAGCCGCGTAGACCTGCGACAGAACTCGCCCGGCCCGCAGTAATCAGTGCCGCCATCTGTCGCGGTCAATCGGACAACTGCATCTTGGCCTGCATGTGCTCTTTCACCACAATCCGGCGGTCGTGCAGCTCCTGCCGCACACGGGGCGAAACTGATCCGGCGACCCACATTTCGATGCGCGCCTTCCGTTTCCGGTGGCGGACGGCAGCCGACAACCCCTCCACCACCGATGCCGTCTTGTCCGTCCAGATGGCATAATCGATCGGAGCCGGAAAGACGGCGGACCGGTCTTTGGTTCGCCCCAGCGGAATCCGGCCGAGAATCGTCACCTCGGCGATAGGCGATTCCTCTCGATTGTACGCCTGCAGCAATTCAGCCGCCTGCTGATAGAAGAACGCTTCCTCTTCGGACAAGGCATTCAGCGCCACCGTGAGAAAGCGGTCTCGCCGTTTGGTTTCCGACAGCGTTCCAAGACTGGCCACGATGATCGTTTGATGCCGGGGTGAGTAATAGGGGTGGTCGAGGAATTTCTCGCTCAGCTCGTCCTTGATTCCCATTGCCCGAAGCTGCCTTCGATTGAGAACGCGCAGATCGTCGGGCCCGCGCTCTTCGAGCACGCGGTTCAACACCTCGACGCTGTTCAAACTGACGATCGCCAGCGGAAGCGGATTGGGAACCGGCACGAGCAGCATGGCAAACGTAGTCGTGTACCCGGCCAAGCTGGCCCAGGCCAGCCGATCCAGCTCGAGCTGCAAGATAGGATTCGATGAATACACATCCACGTCGTAATGAGCGGCGATGCGCCGTTTGTAGGACGCGACCTGAACCATGTTCTTGAAGTCCGAATCCTCGTACTGGGTGGAATCGCGAAACATGCCGGTGACGCCGGATTCGATCAGACGATACACACCTCGCGGCATGCCGGCGAGCGTATCCAGCGGCTCCGAAGCGAGGCGGCCCACCGCGTGGATGGGTTTGATGACGACCTTGACCGCCGACTCCACCGCCACCTTGGGCGCGTACCGCTGCCGCATATCCGCAATGGCGGCCAACTCGAGCCGCAAGCGCCGGTACATCGTGTCTCCGTGCGCCAGATAGACTCCGAAATCACTGTCGACCGTATAGCCATGCATATAGCCGTCGTGTTGAACCGGCTCTTCGAGCCGGCCGCTGGGCACGTCGCGCAATTCGGGCGGAAGGGCGTCCTCGATCGTCCTCGGTTCCGGCGTTTCATACTCGGTCGCCGCGATCGCGGGAGGGAGGCTGCCGATCAGGAGCAGGACCGCATAGGTGAGGACGTACAGACATACACGCTGCGGTCTGGATCCGCAGGCGTGGAGCGGAAAAGGATGACCCATTGAACGACAAGCTACGACGCCTCTCCGCAGACTGTCAAGCTTCTGACGCAGCGACCGCCGCTCCCTTGCATCCATTGCAGCGTTTCAATATCCTGAGCCATGCGCGGCTGTCTCTTGCTCATCTTCCTGGCACTGACCATGGTGACGGGATGCGCGTTCTTTGATCGCGACGACGACCCTCCCTCCGACGACTCTCTCCCGGAAACGGTCCTCACTGCCTCCTGCACGGAGTTGTGGAAACTCTACAGCGACGAGCTGCAGCTAGTCGATGGCGACGACGGTAATTGGCAGGCGCATGACGACAAGGCAATGCAGTATTTCTCCCATTTCCACACGGCGTGCAACCAGGCCGACATCAGAGAACCGGCCGCGAGAGACTTGCGGTGCAAGGCCCTCTGGGGCATCTACGTGAAGGAGGTCGGTCGCATGACCAAAGAGGAGCAGACTTGGCGCGACCATGACGCGCAACAGACCGAAGCCATGAACCGCATCAGATCGAGTTGCGCCAAGACCGCCTGCACCTTCTTTCCCGGCATCCGATGCCGCGTGCCGAACGTTCCCGGATGAACGAGGCTCCGCAACGGCTCGGCCAACCGAAACCCGTTGGTTTTGGCTCTCCGTGCCGCGTCAGCTGCTGCGAAGCTGGGTTTGGATTTCGGCCGCGGCACGCAATCCACTCTCGATGGCGCCGTTCATATAGCCCTGCCATCGTAGGCTGGTATGTTCGCCGGCGAAAAACAGCCGTCCGCAAGGGCGAGCCAGCCACGAACGCAGCGCCGGATCGAACCCGGGACCAAACACCGCATAGCCGCCTTGGACCCAGGGACTTTTCTCCCACGTGACCGTATGCATCGCAGTCGCCTGCTTCCCTGAAGAGCCAAGCCAGCGGAGGCACCACACAACCCCGGCGACCCCGGTGCTCGACAGGAGCCTTCTGGTGGCTCGGCTCGCCTGCCCGCCGGCCATCAGGCACAAGATCCCATGCCTGCCCTTCTGCCGCTCATTGGCGTCCCATACGGCTCCGACCGGCAGATTCGTTCCATAAGCCAGCGGTTGATGCGGCCGCTTCCAAAAACGGCGGTCGAACTGCAGCAAGACTTTGCTCACCGGCCCGTAGCGCAAGGTCGAAAAGGCAGCGGCTTGCTCGGGAGGCAACGCCGGTGTGATGGCGAGCGTCCGAAGTTTTGTGGCAGGGATCGCAAGAACGACATAGTCGGATCGAAGCCACGACTCGTGATGCCCTGCACGAACACGCACACGCACCGCCTGTTTGGACTGGGAAACCGCCAGTGCTTCGTGCCGGAGCAGCAGACGGTCCGACAGCATGGCGGCAAGAGCCTCAGGCAGGCGATCGTTTCCACCGGCAATCCGGTACATGCCGCCCTTCCCGGGACTACCGGAAGCCATTTGGTCGATCAAACTGAGCAGCGACAAGTCGGCGGGATCGGCCAAGAAAAACCCGCGCAGTCCCACCAACATCTCGCGCAATCGCCCGGGCAACGACCGGCCCTTCATCCATTCGGCCACGGACAGAGATCCCAACGCCGCCGCCACCCCACCGTCCCATCGCTGCTCGGTCAGCTGATAGGCCCGAATCAGCGGCGACAACTGCTCCGCCAGCCGCTTCCACAAATCATCCCCCGGCATGCGGCTGATTTTTCCGCCGGACGATAAGGCGAATCCAAAGCCGTCTCGCAACACTGGTTCCAGTCTGAGATCGAGGCTGCGGACCAGCCGGCAGATTTCTTCCTGCTCCTCGTCGATGAACTCTGCCCCGGCCTCGGCATGTTGTCCTTCGACGAATCCGTTCCTGATCGTCAACACTCTGCCGCCGGCCCGACCTTGCCCTTCCACCACCGTGACAGCCATCCCTTGCCTCTGCAATTCCAGAGCAGCCGTCAATCCGGCCAGACCGGCTCCGAGGACGATGACGGATTTTCGATGATTCGATCGAATCATGAATCCAGCTCAACGGGATCGATCCGGTACTCACTCTGGACCATGCCGCCTGAATACGTCCGCGTTGTCATATGGCGAAGCCGGACGTCGCCATGGAGTGACCCGAAGAGTGGAATACCTTCGCCGATCAGTACGGGCAGGCGGCTGATGATCAGCCGTTGGATAAGCCCGGCACGAAGGAATTCCTGAATCGTCACGCCGCCGTCCACATACAGGCGGCGGGCACCGGACATCGCCAGTTTGGAGACAATCTCACCCGGAGTCCCGGCCATCCGCTCGACGACGCCTCCCCGCGCCTGGGGCACGGAGAGATCGACGGGATGGCGACTGAGAACGATCACTCGCCTGGCACCGTAGTACCACTTGTCGAACGTCAATACCTTTTCAAACGTCTTCCGACCCATGACGATCGCATCAATGTCGGCAATGAACTCGTTGTACCCGTGATCTCCGCCGCCGCCCTCCCCATCACCCATGAGCCAATCAAGATCGCCATTTGGACGCGCGAGGAATCCGTCCAGGCTGACGCCGACGAAGACCGCACATTCCGTCACGGTGTGACCGTCTTGATTCATGCCGCCACCTCGCTCTTCACCGCCATGCCATAGTACAACAAGCGTGTCCCCCGCGTTTCAATCGATGATATGACCCCTATCCGGTTTTCGCGTGTCGACTACTTGAGCACCGACTCTGTCTTCGCAACTATTTTTGTAGTTATGCCACTGCCGAATTCATCAAACGTGGTAACATGCGCACAGTAAGCAAAAGACCGCAGCGCGGGTCACATTGCGAGACTGATTGAACGTCAATGAAGGTCGTCTATTGAGAACGGCTGTTTCACGATACTCCGCTTTCACTGTTGCCTGTCTCTTCATCATTGTATTCCTCACCGTACTCCCTGCTGAGGGAGAATGGTACGTGGTCGCCCAGACCGGTGTCATCCTGCCGGGCAGCCTGTCCAACGCCACGGTGAACAGCCCCACTCTGGCGGGAGGGGTAACCGAAGCTCGCGTCTCCGATATCGACATGGAGAAAGCTTCTCCATTCTATGGGGCCAAGGCCGGCTTTTTCTTCCCCAAACGCGAGTGGTTCGGGCTGGAGACGGAAGCCTTTACGTCGCAGTTGAACATCAAGCAACAGACCGTGGTGGGCGGGGTGCCGGGAAAGGTCTTCGCCGAGACGATGCCCGGCGCTCACATGCAGCTGACGACCTGGGCCATCAACGCGATCGTGCGCAGCCCTTCCCTGGTCGCTGAGCTGGAACCCTACGGCGGCATCGGCCCGGCGCTGTTCTTTTCGACCAGCGGCGACACCAACGTCAGTCTGGGGGTCAATCTCATCGCGGGAGCCCGCTATTTTGTGACGCCGCAACTGGCGCTGTTCGGCGAGTTCAAGTACAACCGGGCGACGCTTCGGACCGACACTGTCCAAGGGGACTATTCATCCCAGATTTTCGTCTTCGGACTCTCACTCCACTTCGACAGACCACTGCCCACATCCAGCCATTGACGACGGAGGTTCATGATGGCCGATCAGGAGCGCGTGCGCGTATTCGACTCTCAAGGTGAGGCCTATAAGCAGGCCTTTCAAGTCTTCCTCGACCATACGGACCAGAAGCGGAAGGCCAACCGCTGGCTCCAGCAGCTCGTGGATCGTCTCCCGACACGCAAGGTGTTCATCGATGCCGGAGCGGGCAACGGCGAGCTTGCGCGGACCTTCGCTCCCACCTTCGAGCGCACCATCGCAATTGAGCCGAATCTCCATCTCCTGAGGCAGTTGCAACAGGCCGTTCCCGTCGCCGAAACCATCGGCCGACCGATCATGACGGCGGAACTGCCGGCACAGGGCGATTTGGTGCTGTGCTCCCATACGTTCTATTACATTCCGGCCGAGGACTGGCTTGCACACCTCGAGCGCCTCGTGTCGTGGATGTCGCCGACCGGGGTCACCATCGTTGTTCTCCAACACCGCGAGAGCGGGTGCATGAATATGCTCCATCATTTCCTCGGACACCGTTTCGAACTGCACCGCACCGCCGACCTGTTCCGCCTGAAGCATGGAGATCGATACGATGTCGTCACGACACTCGACCATGCAAACGTCATGACTCCGGATCTGGCCAAGACCTACGCGGTCGCGGAATTCATGCTCAACCTCTTGAACATGAAGCAGGCGCCGGCGAAGCGCGACGTGGAAGCCTATCTTCAGGCCAACTTTGCTTCGTCCGAAGGCGGCTACCGGATTCCTGTGCACCAGGACTTTTTGCAGATCCGTGCGCGAGCTGCCATTGCCGACGCCTGAACGCGCGGCATTGGCGTCAGCCCCCCCGAAAAACTGACAGCGGACGAACCTGAGGCCGTTCGAGCCCTTGACGGCGGCCGTTCATTCTCTGTTTCAGCTCCCCTCGCCGACCACGTATTGAATTGCGTGAGCTCGCCATGGACCTGTCCGACCCGAGCAAGTAGAATACCGCCGTTCTGTCTGGAGACATGACAAAGATCGGAACGGAGGCAAGGCTGGGGCAAAGAGCCTGGCCGGCTTCACCCTCCGTTGCGAACCGAGGGCCCGGCAAGCCTACTATCTCGACGTCCGACAAGTGAGCGCACCCTACTTCGATAAAGACGACCTGCACTGTCTGGACCGCGAACTCTTCGGATAACCAGCATCGCCGGAAGAAGAGGTGATATATGAGGTTCCTTCAAGAGCTGCCATCCGGCTTCCTGTGCCTCGGCCTGACGGTTGCAACCCTGCTTGCCGGCACGGCGCACGCAGGCGTCAATGTGGTGACGAAGCCCAGCCGCTACTCGGTCCCTGAGACCATCGACCGGATCGAGCGGGCCGTCACGGCGAAGGGGATGAAGGTGTTCGCTCGGATTGATCACGCCCGAGAAGCCACGAACGCGGGCATGACGATGAAGCCGACCGTTCTGCTCATCTTCGGCAATCCGAAGGGAGGGACAGCACTGATGGTGGCGCGGCCGACTGCGGCCATCGATCTTCCCATGAAGGCGTTGGCGTGGGAGGATGCGGAAGGAAAGGTCTGGCTCAGCTACAACTCCCCCGAGCTGCTCCATGAACGGCACGGCGTGCCGGCAGAGCTGATCTCCACACTCAATTCAGTGGGTGCGCTGTTGGAACAGGCCGTGGAGTAATTCGTAACTGACGGGACAACGAAGAGTTCGCATGCCACATGTATTGATCATTCATGAGGTCGAGGCCTATCCGGCATGGAAAGTCGTGTTCGACCAGGCGGCCGAGAGAAGGAAGCGCGCCGGCGAAATCAGCTATCGACTCCTACGATACGATGCCGATGCCAATACCGTGGTGCACTTCTCCAAGTGGTCCTCACTGGATCATGCCCGACGCTTCTTCGAGTCTCCGGAATTGGTGGAAATCAGAAGACAAGCTGGCGTCAAAGCCCCCAACTTTCTCTACCTGCATGAGATTGAACGAGGCGTGCTCTGAACAGAACAAGAACGGGGACGGTTTGGGCCGTCCCCAGCATCTATCGCTTCGCACTTCCGGAATCACTGCCCAAGAGACTCCGACAAAGCGCTCCGACCGTATCGTTCATCCCGACCACATTCCCTTCCCCATCCCAGATTCACTTCATATGTTTATCGACGAAGGGAATGATCTTTTCCGGATAGCGTCCGAAATAATTGTACCCATCCTTGAAGCGTCTCGTGGTTCCCTCGATCCACAAGAGTTCCTTTTCCTTGCTGCCGAGCAGATCGAACGTCTTCTGCGCATCTTCGGGATTGCGCGTCCAGCTATCTTTCAGCACTTGGACCATCAACACGGGCATCTTCACGCTTGCTGCCCATAAGTGCGGAGTCATTTCTGCGGCGACAAATGCGCCCATCTTGAGCAGCTCCAGGTCGATCAATTCCTGATACTGCCTCACGCCCTGCAGTTCCGAGAAGGCGTCGTAGATTGCCGCCATGGAAACGACCATGGGACTCACCATGCACCGCACGTTTTGAAACAGATCGGGCCGGCGGTGAATGGCATGATACTGTGAGTTCCCGCCCATGCACTGGCTGTAGAGAGCGACCTTCATTTTGGAGAACGCCGGATGATTGTCGACGAACTTCTTCACGCCGACGCAGTCGCGCCATTCCCATTGTCCGATGCCACTCAGGCCGTTGTTGGCGGCGCTGCTGTTGCCATGGTTCCGGATGTCATACGTGAGCACGTTGTAGCCCGCATCGGTCAGGTGTTTGTATTGGATGACGAAGTCGATCTCGACGCCGTCGTACTGGCTCCACGGCTCACCTAGATGTCCCGGAAAGCCCGCGCGGCACATCGGCAGCGCGTGATTGAAAATGACCAGCTTGTCGCTCTCCCCGCCTTTTGACGGGATGTACCACGCCTCCAGCGGGGTGCCGTCGTCGGACGGGATGACAAGATCCTTCCAGCCGGTCATACCGTAGTCGTCGGGGGTCTTGTGGATCACGCTTCGGAGTGGCCTGACGATGGCGGCCAGGCCCTTGACCTTCGCATGATCTTCCTTGGAAATGGTCTTGAGTTGCTCCAGGGCCTTTTCCATCCGCTCTTTGGACATTCTGCTCATGATTCAACCTCCTGTCATGTTCATCGCCGGCCTCGCTTGGCAGCGGTCGTTTGGACGCCGTCGTCAGAAGACTCGTCCCTCCGGTGCTTATAATTTCTTGTACTCCCAAGCGGGAGGAGCCAGGTAGAACGATCCTGCTCAATTCTTGCCTAATCCTCCGATGATGAGAACGCGCGGTCGTGGGTCAGTTTTCTCTTGCGTCATGCCGGCGAAGGCGGGCATCCACTCCTCGATCAAGACTCAATGCCGAGGAGCAGGCCTTGACTGGATTCCCGCTTCCGCGGGAATGACAAACTTCAATGCTTCTGATCGCAGACTGATCCATTACCGAAGACACGACTTGTACGGACTTGTAGTGTCTGCTAGCCTTTCGATGGTGAAACCCATGCCATTCCAGCCCGGCACACAAGAGTTCTCCAGCGCCGACATACCGGCAGCGCTGAACGCGCTGAGGACGCGCATTGCCCAATGGACCGAGAAGGGCGATCAAGTCGAGACCGCCATTCCCCATCTGTCGTTGTTTCGACGCGACGCTCCCACAGAACCGATGACGTATCTGTACGAGCGGAGCGTCTGCGTGATCGCGCAAGGAACCAAACAGGTGATGCTCGGTGGAGAGACGTACGTGTACGACCCGCGTCACTTCTTGGTCACATGCGTGGAGCTTCCCGTCGTCTGCCAGGTTCTGAAGGCCAGCCGGGAGAAGCCGTACTTGAGCCTCCTCTTGAAGCTGGATCACGGGGAGGTCTCGCAGTTGATGGCGGACAATAACCTGCCTCTGCCGCGCGCGCAGCACCCAGGCCGCGGCATGGCGATCGGTACGATCACGTTACCGCTCCTCACGGCTTTTCAACGACTGGTCGACCTGCTCGATGAGCCGAACGATATACCGATTCTTGCGCCGATCATTCAGAGGGAAATCGTCTACCGGCTGCTCGTGAGCGAGCAAGGCGTGCGCTTGCGCCAGATGGCATCGGCCGGCAGCCAGAGTCAGCAAGTCGCGCGCGCCATCTCTTGGTTGAAGAGCAATTTCAGCAGGCCCCTTCGAATCGAGGAGCTCGCCAGCCACGTCAACATGAGCCCCTCCACCTTTCACCATCACTTTCGAACGTTGACGGCAATGAGCCCGCTGCAATATCAGAAGTGGCTGCGCCTCAACGAAGCCCGCCGCTTGATGTTCGCCGAGCGGCTGGATGCCACGTCCGCTGCCTTCCAAGTGGGCTACGAAAGCCCGTCCCAATTCAGCCGGGAGTACAGCCGCTCATTCGGCGCTCCGCCCATGCGCGACGTGGAACGGTTGAGAAGCGCCGCCGCGCATGAACGCGGCGGCGAGTCGCCTTAGAGAGGAGCGGAAACCATGCACACTCCAACTATGAATACGCGTCACTGTTTCGTTTGGGCCTGCGCCGGAACGCTTGTCGCTGCCATCCTCGGCTTTTCGACGGTGGACAACGCGAGGGCTGAAGATGTGACCGTGTCGGAGGACACTTTTGGCTGCATCCTCGACTGGCCGAAGGTCAGAAATACGCGCTTCAAACATGCCGATCCGGAGAAATTGAAAGAGGCAATGCGGATTTTCCGGGACAGCGTGCCGGACAAGGACTATCCGGTGGGCACCATTCTCCAGTTGGTTCCCTTCAAAGCCATGGTGAAGCATCCGCGCGAGAAATTTCCCAACACGAACGGCTGGGAGTTCTTCTTCCTGGAGGTCTCAAAAGAAGGCACCAAGATCAAGGATCGCGGCGACAATGTCGTCAATCTCTCCCAGGGAGTCACCTGCCTGAGCTGCCATCAACCGGCGAAGAAGTATGACTTCGTCTGCGAGAAGGGGCACGGCTGTGCGCCAATCCCCTTCGACGACCAGAAACTCGCGGAGATTCAGAGGTCAGACCAGCGCTGCGCCAAGAAGTAAGGCCAGGCGCAGCGACGGCTGTCACGCGAACGGTTACTTTCCCGACCTTCGCGTATCCTGCTTCCAGCGGCAGATGACCCCGTTGTCCCCCGAACCGCCTCCCACGTTGCATGCCCACGGAGTTTGCGCCGTCGCGTTGGGAAAGGCCACGCCGAATACCGCTCCACCCTGGTTGACCGGGAAGTCGCAGGGCTTGCTGTTGCTGTTCGACCCGCCATATTGGCTCGTGTAACCATAGATGGTCGGCAGCTCGCTGCACATGGGAATGGGACCGGCCGCCGTAATCGGCACCGTCGTGCCACCCGGAGCGAAGATCACCCGATAGGCCGTCGCGTCCCCCCCGTACACCTGCGGATCGTTTGGCCAGGTGTAGGCTTTGGGAAGCACCGCGTGTAGCGTATCGTCGCCGATGCACTTGTTCGGATCCTGAGTCACGTCGGTGCACTGGCCGAAGGGAGGCTGTGTCGAATAGAAGGTAACGTTCTTCACCGGATCGACGTAGCCGTATGGGTAGGTACAGACGTTCGGATCGCAGGTCGCATTCTTGATGAAGGCCCGGCCCTGACAAGTGTGGTCGAGCGGCGACGACGGATCTTTCAGGTCCCAACAGGCGCCCCCGACCGGACAGTCGCTGTTCTGCGTACATTTCCCTCTGGCCGGTCCGTACTGGCTAGGATCGCCCAAACAAAACGCTTTCCACAAATAACATTGCGAGTTGTGGTCCGAATCGTCGCAGTTCTCCGGCGGAGGCGCCGGGTACGCGTACTTCGCGCAGTTCGAGAAGCAGGCCACCGTGCCGTCGCCTCCCAACGGCTGGCCGTCGTTGTCGACGATCACGTAGGCGCGCGTTCCCGACGTCAAATCCGACCGCTTCAGACGGAACGTGTCGAGACATTGCCCTGAGGCCCGCAAATCCTGACCGGCCTTGCTCAAAGGATATTGCTCGGCCAGCCATTGAATGTCGTGACCGCCCAAGGCGTCGAACGGGTCATGCGGACTGCTGTTCAGCGGCTGAATGTCGATGGTCAGGTTGACGCCGTCGACTGCGCTGATGTCCGGCGAATCTTTATAGTAGTTGAGGATGGGCTTGTCCGGCGGCAGAGGCGCCACCACCGGCTCGTAGAACGTCCATTCGGCGATCGTCGTTCCGACCGAAGCGCCTTGTTTGGCCGCGCTGCAGTCATATTGCCCGCCGCAGCCGCCCGTTTCACATTGAGCTCGGCCGGACGCGATATCATAGCGGCAGCCGGTCCTCGCCCAGAACCGGGGTCCGATCGCGTCACAGCTCGACACGCCCGGGGCGCACTTGGTGTTCTCCCATTGCGGCGGAATGTCGATGGTCAGCACGTTTGCGGTGCTGCCCGGGGTCGCCGGTGCCATGACCCAGGTGCCTTCTCTCGGAAACACCGACGTCGGCCCGGCCGGCCCAGGCTGCTTCGCCGCATTGGCGGCGCCGAGCAAGGTTTGGTCGGAACAGTTGACCAGCTGGACGACACGATGGGCCGGCGGGGTCGGCGTGGGAACCGGCAGGTTGGCGAGGCAGGTGTCAGCCGGTCCGGCCGAGAGCCTTGCGCTACCGAGAACCTTGCCGCGACGATCCGCTGCTGCTGCACGACCTTTGGCATTCTGATCGCTGGCGGCAACCGGATCGGCAGGACCGGCGGTCCGGTCCTTCGCGCTGCCGCATCCGCCAATACCTGCAACGATTGTAAGCACGCACACAGAGGTCCAGACCGTGCGAGACCGCAATGCCCTGCCGACATATGACAGATGTCTATGAGCCATGCCACGCCTCCTCGTTCAACGCCAACTCTTTCGCTTGCACAATCTTCGAACGCTGCTTCCGAGATCATCCGATCTTGATCCGCCTGTCCGTGCGCCCAAACCCTCATTCATTGCGACCCACCGGCGACCGCCGCTAACCGCGAACTGCGACGCCTGAATGCTGCATACAGGTAATGGATTAGGTTTGAACACGTACGCGTGCAGGATATCTATCAGACAAGGCAAGCGTGCTTCAAGCTCCCGCGAAGAGACCGTAGCGGCTCCGCCATCGGACTTCGCCGACGGCTGCCGACGCCCGGCCGCACGGACGAAAACCGCAGTTTATTTTGACCTCCGGTCCTTTGCGGCCTATCCTCGATGAGAGAACAAAATGGATCAGAGGTGGAACATGAGGGCTGTCGTCGTCGCAGTGCTCGCGGTGATGCTGACTGGATGTGCGGCCAGTAAGGGCTTCGACCGCGGCACCCTGAGGAACTCATTGGGTGAGATCACAACCGACCAAGACATTCAGAACGTCCTGGCCCTCAAACCGCAGCTGCCGACGCCGTTCAAGCTCGCAGTCTATCTCAACAACGAGAGCTGGAACGCCAAGAGGCGCTTCTGGAACGATGAGGAGAAGAACGATCTCTTGACCTATGGCAACCGGCTCAAGGAAGCAGGTATCGTCTCGGACATCTACGTGATCTCGGAAGACATCGTTCCCGGCCCTCGTCATTCCGGCTATGTGCGAGCATCGGACCGAGACACCCTGAAAGATCTTCGACTGGGCGCCGCCCGCTACGGCGCCGATGCCCTCCTCGTCATCACCGACGTGTCCTCCGTCGACCGCTACAACAACCCGTCCGCCTTGCTGTACTGGACCATCATCGGCGCCTACGTGATACCAGGCACACACAGCGATGCCCTTGTGATGATGCGGTCGTCGTTGTGGGATGTGCGGAACGGCTACTTGTATGCGACGCAGGACGCAGAAGGGATGGGAAAGAGAGTGGGACCGGCATTGGTGACCGAAGACGTCGATTCCGTATATGCCGCCAAGAAGATGGCCATCGCCGACTTAGGCAAAAAGCTCACGGATCGTCTCATCCAGCTGAATGCACAGATGCACTGAGTGTGTGGCCATATACTGAATTGTCAGATCCCGCCCCAGACAACAGCTATTCCTCTCCTCTATAACGAGCGGTGACCGTCGGTGAGGCTCTTCTTCACTGAGAGGAGATTTCGGTGCTATGATGCGCGCCACGCCGATGGGTCGTGGGGTAGTTTCCTCTTGTTGCGTCATGCCCGCGAAGCTTGTCCCCGCATGTTTTAAGCGGGGAGCGGGCATCCACTCCTTGGTCAAGACTCAATGCTGAGGAGAAGGCATTGAGATGAGTGTTGTACACCGAAGGGATGCGTGATGCCTGAGAACCGTTGGATCGATGTTGGGACGGTCGAGGAGCTGAAGAGTAGACCGTTGCAGGAAGTGATGTGCGGCACAACGCCGATCGCGCTTTCATACAAAGACGGCGTCTTTTCGGCAATCTCCGGGGTCTGCAATCACGTCGGCGGCCCGCTCGGCGAAGGCACACTGGACGGCGACTATATCGTCTGCCCCTGGCACTATTGGAAGTTTCATCGCCAAACCGGCCTCGGAGAAGCGGGATACGAACAGGATCAGGTTCCCACCTATGCGACCAAAGTAGACAACGGCCGGCTCTCCATCGATCTTTCCTCCGCCACGAAACGTAAGAAACAGTCGCATATACCCCATCCATTAGCTCGTCCGATCGTCCGCCAGGATGGCCCGATTCGCGTCGTCGGCATCTCGACGACGGCCATGACACAGGACCATCCTCGCTACAGCACCTCCGATGCACTGCTGGACGTGGCCTTGGATTATGCGCGCACCACGCTCGACTTGGAGACCCAATCCATCAAACTCCGTGAACTGAACTTTCGCCCCTGCGAAGGTTTCTATTCGAAGTCGGCCCTTGCCTGCACTTGGCCCTGTTCGATTACCCAGATGGACCCGAACGATCAGCTCGATCGGGTCTACGAGGCGATCGTACATTGGGCAGATGTCATTCTGATCTCAACTCCCATTCGCTGGGGGAATGCCAGCAGCCTCTACTACAAGATGGTCGAGCGGATGAACTGCATCCAGAATCAGGACACCATCGCCAACAAGCACTTGCTCAAGCACAAGGTTGCGGCCTTCATCATCATGGGCGGGCAAGACAATGTCCAAGGCGTGGCCGGACAGTTGATGACCTTCTTCTCGGAAGTCGGCTGCCAGTTCCCGCAATTTCCGTTCATCGCTCACTCGCGAGGCTGGAGCGCTGAGGACATGGAGAGAAATGTCAGCGAGGTCCAGAACAGTCAGGAGTTACGTGAGGGAGCGCAGGAACTCGTGACGCGAGCCGCGGATATGGCAAGATTGATGGTGGAAGGGCAGGTACCGGCACGCCCACTCGCCCGTGGGGGTCGCAAGGCCCATCAACTGGATAGCGAGCCGACGGGATAACCATCGCAGTCTTCCCTGGCACCTCCCCGCCAACGAGCTTGGCTCCGACTGTAGCCCCCCGAGTACCCTGTTCCAGAAATTCGTTCGTGGGAACCCGTTCGCACCATGAACGGTGCGAACAGTCCTTAAGACGAAAGGCGTTCGACTTGATCTTTCCGGATCAGACATGATCCGCCGAGAACGATCGCGATGTCTTTGTGTGCCACGATCAGGGCTTGCGAAGAAGAGGTTCGAGGGATAAATCCGTTCTCAGTCCGTTGGCCGTCAGCCATTCCGGATTGAAGATCCTGGATTGGTACTTTGCGCCGGAGTCGCACAGAAGCGTCACGATCGTCTGGCCCGGTCCACGCTCGAGAGCCAGTCGCACCGCGCCCGCGACGTTGATACCGGAGGATAGGCCGAGAAAGAGTCCCTCTTCGCGCAGGAGCTGGTAGAGGATGGTGAGCGCGTCCTGGTCGGGAATGCGCCACGCCCCGTCCACGGAAATGCCTTCGAGGTTCTTCGTTACACGGCCTTGCCCGATGCCTTCGGCAAAGGAATCGCCGTCATTCGTGTCCGTATTGCCGTTGGTGAACCACGACCACATGGCCGCGCCGTAGGGGTCGGCGCAGCCGACGAAGACGTTCGGATTGCGCTCCTTGAGATACAGCGTCGTTCCTCCTAACGTACCGCCGGTGCCGACGGCTGAAACAAACCCGCTTACCTTTCCACCCGTCTGCTCCCAGATTTCCGGTCCGGTGGTCCGATAGTGGATGAGGCGGTTGGCCGTGTTGTCGAACTGGTTGGCCCAGAACCAACCCTTCTCCTCCGCCATGCGTCTGGCAACATGGTTGTAGTTTCCCGGATTCGAATAGGGCTTCTCCGGTACGGGGAGCACTTCCGCGCCGAGCGCGCGCAGGAGATGGATTTTTTCCGGAGATTGGGTTTCCGGAATGACGATGACGGAATGATATCCCTTGGCATGGCCGATGACCGTGAGGCCGATGCCGGTGTTCCCGGCCGTGCCCTCGACGATCGTGCCGCCGGGCTGCAGAACCCCTCTCGCCTCAGCATCCTCTATGATGCCGAGGGCGGCGCGGTCCTTCACCGACCCGCCTGGATTCATGAATTCGGCCTTACCGAGGATTTCGCAGCCGGTCAGTTCGGAAAGACGCCGCAACCGAATGAGCGGGGTTTTGCCGACGTGGCGATCGACTCCAAAATAGCGTGAAGCGGTCATCTAATTGACTTCGTCAAAACACCAGGATCCTGAAAAAGAGACGCTCCCCGATGCCATGGCGGATTTTATACTGAACAGGGTGTGGAAAATCAAAGAGAATCTCCGCCCTTCCGTCTATGGCGTGCCTGTTTCGGTATTGGCCAGGAGACTCAAGCTACACAGCGTGGCAGCGGAGGAGATTCCAATTCAACGGATGCTTGGTGGCGTATTGGTGTTCAAAGATTCTCGGCGCCGGACATCGCTACCCGCCACTGCCGTTTCACAAGAGAATCAAATATGATTCTGTCCCGATCAATATAGATTCGGTGCCCGCTCGACCTAACTTACTCCACTTGAGCAAAACCCGCTTGCTGCTTAGACATAGCCAGACACCGTTATGGCGCGATGCTTGCTGGCACGGGGTCTATGACGAATCATGACGGTAAACGATCTGAATTCTCCACCCACTCTTCGGCAGGCTTCCCGATCTTGACCGGAAGGACCTGGTTCACGGTTCAGGTGTATGGATGGAAGCACGATAGTTCGGCTGTGCGCTCGCGATGTCGGAAAGGGCAGAAAGTCGTTGGATCACCAGATGGGTGAGGGCGGTCAGATCGAGATCGAGCAACGGCTTCTCGACAATGCGGTTGGTATCAATCGCCAACAGCAGCCGCTGGCCCGAAAGCAGTTGTTTGGCGGTCAGTGGAACGCCGGCATCACGTTCCAACCGCGCCATCACGGGATCAAACTCCGTCAGATTCGGCTCAGCCTGTCTGCCGGTCTCGACAACCATACGATGACCTTCGGAACCGGATGCAAACTTCACAATCACCTCACCGGGCACAACGCGCGCGGAGGAAGCTGCGCACGACGAGGGCGCCATCAACACGGCGGCAAGCAGAACCCACGCAAGAGCTGGAGGCCATGTGTCGCGCATCGGAGCGATCTCCTGCGGGTCGGTGATCGATCAGCACATCATCCGCACTATACAGGAAAGGACTGCTGCCATGAACACCATGACTCTGAGAGTGGCGATAGCGGCGTCGATACTATCTGCGAGCCTGTCGGCCTCAGCCGCAGAGATGGGAGCCGGCAAGGGGCAACGGACTTTGGAAGGCAGTTCCTCCGAAAAGCCTCGCTTTGTGCCGGGCGAAGTGATCGTGAAGATGAAACCAGCGCGCAGCCTGAGCGTCGGAGCGGCGGCCGACCTGGGGGTCGAAGAAGCCGTCCAGCGGACGTCCGGTGGAGAGAAGCTGTACCGTATTCCATCGTCCACCCGCAGCGCGATGAGCGACAAACAACTGACTGATCGCACTCTGTCCACGGTTGAACGATTCCGGGCCAGCGACGATGTGGAGTACGCTCAGCCGAACTGGATCAAGCGGATCGTCGCCACGCCGAACGACGAGCACTATCACAAGCAATGGCATTACCGAGTGAACGGCGCAGGAACTGATCAATCACCCGGCGGGATCGGACTCCCCTTGGCGTGGGATCAGATCAAGGGCCATCATGATGTCGCCGTGGCGGTGGTGGACACAGGCATCCTCCCCGACCATCCGGACATCTCTGGCTCTGCCAATCTTCTGCAGGGCTATGACATGATCACCGATCCGAAAACCGCCAACGATGGAGGCGGTCGGGACAACGATCCGACCGACCCGGGCGATGCTGTCGCGGCCGGCGAGTGTGAACCCGGAGATCCCGCGTCACCCAGCAGCTGGCACGGCACACATGTCGCCGGGACGGTCGGCGTCGGCGGAACAGACAACGGCATCGGCGTGGCCGGTGTCAATTGGAACGTGAAAGTCATGGCCGTCCGGGTGCTGGGAAAATGCGGCGGAACGACCGTCGATATCAATGATGGAATCCGTTGGGCGGCGGGGTTGGACGTGCCGGGCGTTCCGAAGAACAGGAACCCGGCGCGGGTCATCAATATGAGTCTCGGCACGCCTCCTGGCGTACCCTGTGAGGACGATCCGGCGACGCAATCGGCCGTTCGGGATGCGGTCGAGGCGGGAGCGCTCGTCGTCGTTGCGGCGGGCAATGACGCGGTCGATGCATCGCAGGTCTCGCCGGCGAGTTGCGACAACGCCTTCACCGTCGCCGCCGGTGATGCCCGGGGCCACTTGGTGAACCGGTACTCCAACTTCGGCCCGCTGGTGAAAATCATGGCCCCAGGCGGTGACCGTCAGCGCGATGACAACGGCGACGGCCAGCCCGACGGCGTTCTCAGCATGGTGAAGGACGGGTACGCCTACTATAACGGCACGTCCATGGCGGCTCCTCATGTCTCCGGCGTGGCGGCCTTGATCCTTGCCGTGAATCCGGAGATGATTCCCGGCCAGGTGATGGCCCGACTCCAGGCGGATGCGTTGCCCCGTGATGCTACACAGTGCCCTAAGCCCTGCGGCGCGGGCCTCTTGCAAGCGAAGTTCACCGACACTCCCGTCGTCGCAGGTGAAGTGACCACGCTTCAGATCATTCCGCCCGTTCCACCGGCCACACCAGGCACCATTCAGAAACCGGGCGAGAAAGACCTGTATGAATTCAACGTCACGGCAGAAAAGAAGTATCTGGTCGAAACGCAGGGCGGGACCGATATGTTCATGATGTTATTTGGGCCCGACAGCCCGACAACGAAAGTTGCGGAGGATGACGACAGCGGAGAGGGATCGAATGCGAGGATTGTCCAGACATTGAAACCGGGCGCCTACCGGGTTGAAGTGCGGCACTATTCGCCGACCGGCATCGGAGACTATCGCATCTGGGTTCGGCAAGACGAACCGTAATGACGGGCGCAGGTGTATCGCAAGGTGATTCTATGAAGCCTGACCGCCTCACCATGGCTGAAAGATTACAAATTGGATGACGCAGCGGCGAAACCGCCCGAACAAGAGGGCGAGCTGAACATCGAAGGGCTCAGCGCGACCCTGCAGGGCACCTTGTTGATCGCCTTTCGCAATCCCACCCCCGAGCGGCGGAATCGAGTGGGAGAGTGAATTTCAGCGGTCTGCATCCTGAAGCGTTGATCATGTACCCCGAAGATAAAACACGAGTCCAGGTCCTCAGCGATGACGGTTCGGAGAAGATCAACGGGAAGGACTGCAAGGACGAGGAGGTTGAACCGGAGCACAAGTACTTTCGGAGTCGCTGGATAACTTCTAACCAATGACTTCTCTCGGACTGAATTCCAGGAAAGGTCACTCACTGCGAACCTGCAGGGAGAGGAGAGCTTGAGGCGCGCCGCAGGTGAACTGGGTGCGGACAAGGACTCTTGTCTTGCCTTGCTTCTGTACCTTGTGGGTCGCGGGCATAGAAGGTTTGGCCTTCGGTCGGGCGCGCCGTTTCTTCACTCGTTTCGCTTTCGGTTTCCCCAGGGTGATCGACTGGTGCTTGAGCAGCGTGCGAACGAATATCGTGGCTTCTTCCTGTGTCGCGCGTTCCTCAGGGAGCTGACCGAGCACCGCGGCCCTGGTCCCGCTCCGTCCGACCAGAACCGACTCCGAGGCCATCACCACCACTTTCTTCAGACGCTTGGCGAGGGCATCGAGCCGAACAGGCCTCTGATGGACGGCTTTGACGACGGTTTTCCCTCCGACCTTCAGCCGGACCGCAGACAATGTCCCTTTCGCCGCTCCGCGAATCCGCGTCAGCAAATCCCGTTGCGTAGCGGTCGCAAGCGTGGCTTTCCGGCGGTCCCGCGTAAGACGAGGGGTTTCGCCCGCAAGAGCCGCGGTCGGAGCGAGCATGGCCGCGCTCCCAAGCCGGACGTTATGGGCGACGAAGGCATCGCGGATGGCCTGATGATTGGCGCCACCATTCAACTCCGCGTCGGCCAAGATCATGGCTCGACCAACGGCTTGGAAAAACCGCATGCCTTCGGGGGCCGTCTTGGCCGCTGCGATCAGGACGGCGCCGGCGGTGAGGGCGGCTCTCCGTAGTCCGGCGGTATCGCGAGACCCTGCGTCGAAGATGTTGCAGACCGTATCATAGAAGCAGCCTGTGAACACGCGGCTGAAACTGTGAGGCTCCGAGGTCAATTCCGAGGGCGATCCCATGGCCGGCAGGTTGACGGGAAACTCCCACTGCAAGGTGTTCAGCGCGCGACGGGGAAGTGAGTTGGGATGGCCTGCGCCATGCTCGCGACGAATGCCGGCCGCTACGTCCTCGGCCAGCGATTCGAGAAAGTTGGGTTTCCGGAGCCCCGACCCGTTGCGTAGCAGAGCCTTCCTGGTCGGCGCATCACACCAGCCGACGAGGAGGGCGAGGCAATCTCCAAAGGCCTCATGGAACGCCGCCACTTCAGTATAGGCGCTGCCCCATAGGTCCGGTCTGATCGCATCGAGCAACGCATGGCCCACTTCATGCGCCACTGCGTCGGTGCTGGCGCCGGAAGCGGTGGTTTTTGATCCCGTCGTCCAACGAAAAAAGGACAATGCCGTACGGTCGTACGATGCATTCAAGCCTTGGCCGTGATCGTGGGCGAGCGTCAGCGGATTGAGGTCTTCGGCCCAACGTGAGAGCGGCTCGGCCACCAGCGCCCACGTTTCCAGCGCGGCCAACGCCGCCTCGCGACATTGCCAAAAGAGAAACTCGGGTGTGTCCTGCGCATAGCGGCCCTCTGGAATCTCCGCGGCATAGCTGAACCGCGCCCGGACCGATGGAGGATCCGGGCGCGGCCGCTTACGACGAGGTTCGAGCGGACTCTGGTCCAGCGGGTCGTTCTGGATGAACGTAATGGCCATAGACTGGACCGCGAATCAGTTGCACGCCCGCCTTACTGTCCGTGCGCCGTGTGTGTCACACTCAAGTTGTACGAGGCGGCGGAAAATCCGTGTACCATGACGAAGGCTTGGGTTTTCCCCGCCGGCACGTCGAGCGCACAGGTTTCCTCCGCACCGGTCAGGTATGGCCGGCAGGCATAGGCTCCCGCTACACGGGTGGGTGCTTGACCGAACTGCACGTAAAGATCAGGATCCCCGGAGGCCGTTCCTGCTCCGGTCATCTTGACCTCAAACCGGGTGCCGGGTGTGACGGCGAAGGCAGGATAGGCTTTCTGTTCGTCCTTGGCAACCTGCTGATTCGTGAACGTTTGGGTCTGGGCGGCGCAGGGTTCCGGCCCTGGACCGACATCAGGGCAGGAAACACCGGAACCAGCCACCGCGCCATACAAGCACGAGGCGCCTCGCTTGTCCATATCGGTGAGCGTCAAGGTCCAGTCGCCGCCTCCGTTGCATTGCGGATAGTGCATGACCGAGAACTTGTCGTAGCCCGTCAATGGACGCCAGCTGGAGTCTTCGAAACAGGTGCCCGATTCGGGTCGCGTATGCTCATGCCGGAAGCCCAGCGTGTGTCCGAGTTCATGGCGAAGGATGCCGACCAATGTCAGTTTGCCGTTGGGATCAAGTTGGAAGCTGCTCTCGTCGACCAGGACGTTGCGGCTCGCGCGAGCTTCGTTCGGGAAAAACGCGCGTGCCAGATAGTCCCCGCTCACATTGACCGGACGCACATCGAAGACCACATTCGGGTTGGACGCATCACACGTCGCATCCTGCGAAGCCACATGCAGGTACTTCACGTCCGAAATCTGCTCCCACGCGCTCCCGGCTGCCGCCATATCCGCAACCATTTTCGTGTGCCGGCTCCCGAAGCTGGTGCTCACACAGTAGGTCAACTGTTTCTTCTGGGTGCTGTTCCACACCGTGTCCTGCCCACCCTCCTGATTCACGACGAGATTGGCGACCGGACCGCGCCTGCCCGCCTGGGTCTTGATGCGCGTTTCAAAAAACTCTTGAAGGTGCTTCCTATCTGCGATCGGCGTATCGCCATCGACGATATACTTCCCGCCCGGCCAAGGCTCGCGATAGACGGACCGTTCGAATTCTTCGAACGTCTTGTCCTTCCAATAGTCCCGCTTTTGCGCGGACGTCGTCTTCATTTGAGCGAAGGCTGCCTCAACCGTTTCGGGATCAGCCTTGACCCTGTCGGACGCCGGGCGTAGCTTCGAGCCATCAACTTTTGACGTCAGCCCCCCAGTGGTTTCGCAGCCAGTGAACACCAGACAGAGTGAGACACTGGCGGCCATCGTTCGGACAATGCCGGCCGGAGTGGTCATGGTCATCTCCTTTCAGTGAGGTGAGTGAACGGAAACACCACCGCAGTGGTGGCGCTTCAAGGTTGCGAGCAGGGCTCCTCGACCACATTGATCAGGTCGACCCCCTGGACCATCTCATGAAGCTGTCGCATAAAATCTTGCTTCGCTGGTGCATCTCGTAGATCCACGCAGACTCGCGTTTCACCCTCCAGTCCGATCCGTGTTTGCCGCCACTCCCTGACCGTCCCTTGGTGTTTCCCGGTTTCAGCGAGGGCTCGGACATCCTGGAGGACACGTCGGGTCGTTTCTGGCACGCCCTTGCCGCGTGAGAGTCCATAGATGGCCACGCCATGCTGGCCTGGCACAGGCGCCTCTTCGCTCGCCGGCTGCGCCAATGAGGCAGCGCACCCGGCATAGATCGCCCAAGCAGATGCCACGACCATGACAACGACGCGAGAAAAGACAACGGTGTCAGGAACCGTTGCCGTGCGCTGCGACCGCACCGGATGATTCACTCGGGGGAGATTCACCAGCGAAATGGTTCCTGACACCGTTTACCCCGTCCCTACGGCATTGGCATCCACTAATTGAGTGCCTCACTGGGCGAAGTGTCCATCAACTTCAATGCCACGCACAGTTGACATTGAGATCTCGCCTATGGGTATGACTCTGATGAACAGACTGGCGGAGGAGAGCTTCGCTTCTTTCCCCTGACCTCATTCCAAAGTGAATCTATTTCGATCCGGCGCTTGCTCAAATGGATTCAGTTGCAGCAATCACTTTCATCGCAATTCCACAAGAACCACACCAATTGACCACGGCCCAGCGTTTGCTCAGCAATTTCACATCGAAGTGCCTGGGTGCAATAAATGACGCTAGATCTACTAGGGCTATGTGCACCTAGGAAATCTCTGATTTGTTCTCCTTGTGAGTTCTGCTATGGATGGGCTGGCACGGATGAGGAGACCCACCACGCAGCAACGGACTTTCGCGGCAGTTCGCGTTGAACAGTATCGGAAGCCCACCCGTTGCGAGCGGTTTCTATATTGCGCCCGCACAACAATCAGGAGGGGATATGGCAGGCACCTGGACGACGATCGTAAACGCGCCGCCGGACGACGTGGCGACGATGTTACTGCTCACCGACGGCACCGTGCTGGCGCAAGGCTACGGCACCAACGCCTGGTATAAACTCACGCCGGACGCTCACGGCAATTACACGAACGGCACCTGGACCACGCTTGCCAGCGGCACCGAGGCGCCGCTCTACTATGCGTCGGGTATGTTGCGGGACGGGCGCGTCATCTACTCAGGGGGTGAGTACGACGGGTTCAGCATGGTGTTTCTGTCGACCTCGGAGATCTATGATCCGATCGCAAACACATGGACGTTGATCCCACCGCCCGCAGGCTGGACGGCGATCGGTGACTCTCCCGGTTGCGTACTGCCAGACGGGCGCTGGTTCGTGGGGCGTATCAATACGAGGCAGACGGCGATCTTCGATCCGGCGACCAGTGCTTGGACTGCGGCAGCGAACAAGATCGATAACGTGTCCGAGGAAGGTTGGTCGCTCTTGCCGGACGGCAGTATCCTGTCGGTGGACGCCACGAATCCGCCGAACGCGGAAAAGTACGTGATCGCCGCGAACGTCTGGCTCGCGGCCGGAGCGACACCACAGTCGCTGGTTGATGGAATCCGCGAGATAGGCGCGCAAGTGCTGCTGCCCGACGGCCGCGTATTCGTGATCGGCGCGACCGGGTATACGGCGCTCTACACGCCGCCGCCGATCGCCAATCAGGTGGGAACCTGGGTGGCAGGGCCGACCATCCCTCAGGTCAACGGACAGCCGCATGGGGCCGTGGACGCACCGGCGTGCCTGTTGCCGAACGGGCGCGTGTTGTTCACATCCGGGCCAATCACAAACCCCGCAGGTTTCCACGCGCCCTCAACGTTTTTTGAATACGACCCGGCGACCAACATCATCAGCACAGTACCGGGCGCATCGACCGCGGCCACTGTGCCGTACCAGGGTCGCATGCTGATGCTTCCGACTGGACAGGTGCTCTACACAACCTGCTCGTCCACCGTCGACATCTACACGCCGGACGACGCGCCAGACCCGGTGTGGAGACCGACAATCACCGCGTGCTCCAGCATGCTCGTGCCCGGCGGAACCTATACGCTCAAGGGGCGACAGATCAATGGGCTCTCACAGTGCGTGTACTATGGCAACGACGCCACTCAGGCCACGAACTATCCGATCATACGGCTCGAGTCAACCACCGGCCCGAACGTGTATTACTGCCGCTCAACGGAGTTTTCGACGATGGGCGTCAACACGGGCACGGTCGTGCACAGCTGCCGGGTCAAGGTGCCGTCGACGGTGCCGCTCGGTCGTTACTGCTTGAAGTTGATCGCCAACGGAATCGAGACCGCCGCGTGCAAGTACGTGCACGTGGTCAAGCGCAAAAAGTGGTTCAAGGAGCTCAAGCTGGAGATCAAAGACAAGATCGAGATCCTTGAAAATATCAAGTCGAAGCGCATCCCCGACATCATCGACATCAAGGGTATCCGAGAGAACGAAATGTTCGAACTGATCGAAGAGGAGTGGGTGCGGACGGTACGGACCGTCGCGGAGGGTATCGACGCGGCGAACGAGGAATTCGGACGGGCATTCATCGTTCCGGCGGAGCGTCCCGACGTCGGCCCGCCTGAACCGATCATCGAGGAGATCACACCGACCCGCATCTCGGCAGCCGAGGCGCGTAAGGCGCAGGAAAAGCACGAGTACATACGCGGGAAGAAGGTCACGGTCTCGAAGGAGGCTCAACGGCTGCACGACGAGATCCATGGTCGCATCGGGAACAAGCGAGGCGAAACCTCGGGCAGAAAGTCGACGGCCAGGAAACCCAAGAAGCCACCGAGAAGCTCCGGTGGCGGGTGATCGTCGTGTTGGCCAGTCGCCACGACAAGGTCGCTATAGACCTTGTGGCACGCTGGCCATCCGCTGCGCTGTGCTCGGCCGACGATCTGACCCGACGCGGCTGGTCGTGGCCTGCATCGGCGAACGGAAACCCCGCCACGTGGGTTATCAGCGGCGAGGTCGTGCGGGACGAGTGCGTCACCGGAGTCTTCGTCCGGCGTTCGACGGTATATGCCGAGGAGCTTACGCGCACGCATCCGGACGACCGGGCCTACCTGGCTGCGGAAACGCAGGCATTCCTGGCGTACGTTCTCTCGCGCACCACAGCGCGGGTCGTGAACCCAGTCGATGACGGAGGCACCTACGGCGAAGCGGCGCTCCGGCCGGAGCGCTGGATGCAGGCTGCCATCGAGTTGGGCGTAGCGGTCGCTGCGCTCCGGGTTAGGAGTACCGGAGCGCAGCACGTGCCGGTTCGGACAATGAGTTTCGAGGTGGTCGGTAAGCAGGTAATGGGAAATACCGGTTCCCCGCTGGCAGCGGCCGCGTTGAAGGTTTGCCGAGGCCTCGGCTTATGCTGGGCGGTCGTCTGCTTCGACAAAAGCGGCCGCCTGTCGGCAATCACCACCACACCGGCGCCGTCGCCGGCGGCTGCTGCCGCACTCGCGAGGATCCTCACGCGCAGAAGGCGGACATGATCCTGATCTGGGGGGCGACCTCAGATGAGCCGGTTGCGGCAGTGCTCGACGCACTAGCCGAGCAGTCGGCTGCGGTTGCGCATCTCGACAACGGAGCGCTGCAGTCCTTACAGTATGACTTCATCATCGGACCACACCCACAGGGCTGGCTTGAGATCGGCGGCAGCAGAATCGAAGTCGGGAAGATTTCCGGAGCGTATCTCCGTCCTGAGCCGCAACGACCCGGGGCAGCGACAGCCGCCGCAGCGGCGCTGCTCTCCGTTCTTCAAACGCATTCCGCGACAATAATCAACCGGCCGGCGGCAGGCCGCTCAAACCACGCTAAGCCTTTCCAGCTCACGGCACTCGCCGCGGCCGGTTTTAGGACGCCCGACACGCTGGTCACCAGCGACCCCACGGCCGCGCGCGCGTTCCTGAACCGTCATCGACGCATCGTCTACAAATCGATCAGCGGCATCCGCAGCGTCGTCGCCACGATCGCGCTCGGCGACACCTCCAGCGAACGGCTCGACCGGCTCGGTCACGGACCGGTACAGCTCCAGCAATGGATCGACGGCACAGACGTGCGCGTACACATCGTCGGCGAGCGCTGGTTCGCCACCACTATCGCTTCGGACGCCACCGACTATCGGTACGCAGGCACATCCGGACGGCCGGCCGAACTCACCGCCTGCGAGCTGCCCGAAACGCTCGGCCGGCAGCTCGTCGCCGTAACGCGCGCCATGGGGTTCCTGGTGTCAGGAGTCGATCTTCGTCGCACTCCGAGTGGCGAGTGGTACTGCTTTGAGGTCAACCCATCGCCTGGGTTTTCCTATTACGAAACCCACACCGGACAACCGATCGCCGCGGCAATCGCCGACCTGCTCAGAGCATAGACAGGATCAAGCCCTATCCTTTGCTCGACGGCTCGTGGCTCATGCGCATGGCAGCGTGAGTCTTCTTTACCCCTGACTTCATTCCAAGGTGAATCTATTTCGATCCTGCACTTGCTTAAATGGATTCTGTTGCAGCGGTCACTTTCATCGCAATTCCCCAAGAATTACGCCAATCGATGGCGGTCCAATGTTTGCTCAGCAGTCTCACACGAAGCCCTGAATTGCAATGAATGCCGGTAGAGCTACTAGGGCTGTGTGCAGCTGGATGGATGATAGGTCGTAACTTCATGCCCTCCAGATGACCAGTTGAGATGTTTATCCTTGGGCGACGGATGTGCGATTACGAGACCTGATCCCATATCACTACTAATTCTAATCCGAGAGAACAATGGTCCAGTCACTGTTCGCCCTGTTAAGCAACACCGCTTTAGAGGAGTCGTTACCTCCGCAAATAAAGCTCCAAGAGCAGTTGCTAACAAGAAATTTGATCCGGACAGGAGTGTCGCTTCTCGCATGGTTGATCGCCGGAGCAAGTGCACTACTAATCTTTTCATTATCCATTTGTTATTCAGTGGACCGATGTCTGAGTTCGGGGTGGAACGTCTTTTCACACGGTCTCCTACTTGCCATCGCATCGGCCAGCAGCGGTGGGCTCCTTGGTTTTCTGTTTGGAATTCCCAGAACGCTTGCCAAAGAGACATCAAACAACAAGGACAAAGGCCAGCTTCCGACCACTGACACAGCAGACGCTAAGGCGGCAATTAGGGGCATTCGCCGTCAGACGGTTAATACAAACCTTGAAGAGATATCGGATTGGCTCACGAAAATTCTTGTCGGCGCTGGCTTAGTTCAACTTCAAAATATCCCAACGATCCTCCACAAGAGTGGAATTCAATTCCAGAAAAGTTTGGGCAATAGTGAACTAGCTGTTCTCGGAGTAATCATCAACTTCTCAGTTTGGGGATTTTTTGCTGGATACCTGCTCACGCGGCTGTTCCTGGCTGGTGCTTTCAAGTTAGCCGATGAAGGGTATCTTGCGGACCTGAACACGCAAGATGTGAAAACCGCAGTCAAAGTTGGAGAAGTGCTGCGTGAGACAAAGCAATACACAAAAGCCCGAATCGAATATGAGAAAGCCTTAGAAAAGGTGAACGAGTCAACGCCCAAGGAAGCGAAACGAAAACTTTATGAAGGAATCGTGTTCAACAGTTTGTATGACAATTATGAGGACGCGATTGAGTACGCATTGCGCTACCTCACCGAGGAACCTAAACATCCAAGCCCCCTGATTGAAGCGTATTTGGGGTTCGCATATGGACAGCAGTACAGGGCAAAGAAGGCCCAAAAAGAGAGCGCGGATCTGCAAGGACCTAAAGAGCAAGTTCAAGCATTAGAAGCGGAGATGAAACAGATTAGACAGAAGGCGCTGGATGCAATCAGAAAAGCCCTTAAGCTCGAGCCCAGCTTAAGACCACTTGTCCGTATGGTATGGGATAAGAACGATCCCGCAAAGTCCCCAGGCTCAGAGGACGATGACCTGGAAGTGTTCTATGGGGATCCGGACTTTACCTCACTTTTGGGTCCGTCTTGATCAATCCCAGGCTGGCTAAGCCTATGCGTGTGCTCAGAGTTGGGGTTTTGTTGTCGCTGATGTTAGTGGCGGGATCAGGGTGTACGGCACTTCAATGGCGTGACAGCAACGGCGTGGAGCACCACTTAGGACTGATGGCCTACGAGATTACTTACTGGGAATACGGAGTCCAACTAAAGCGATTAAGCTTCGGCATTGATCTACGGCTTTCGGGGCCTGACAGAGGAGTCTCTCTTGGCGCCAAGTGGATCACAGGTCTCGTTCCTCAATTTAGAACAGTCGCACGACCGGAAGAACTACCCGATGAGGTAGTGAAATACTACAAGCACACGCCAACTAAAAAGCATCCAACACAAAAGGTCAAGAGAGGAATCATATATTTCGCTGAGGAACTCTCTTCTGGGATAACGTTGGTCGATACGAACAACCTTGGTTTTGACTGGCGAATGGGTCCCGCAAGCCCTGGGGTAAGCCTTGGTTATGCAGGGTCTCTCCAACTAGTTGGGCCCGCTCTCGATGATGGAGTTGTCCAAATTGTCCTTACTGATGGAGAGGATCAGAAGGCTGAAGCCATCATGATGTGGGCATTGAAGCCTGTTCATCAGAGAACGCCCACTGACTAAGTGCTGAGGGAGGGCAAGCATGATGAGGTACAGGACCTACTTAGTGAGCATCCTGTTTGTTCTGGGAATATGTCTACCTGGATGTGGAGTCGGTTTGAATAGCGTCCTCTTTGTTACGAAAACAGAAGTGGCGGTTGATGCCGATACTGAACCTCCATCTCTTGACATTGGATATGCACGAGAAGAATTCGTCTTGGCGCCAGCGTTCAAGGACGGGCGAGTACTACCCGTTCTTACAACCGTCGCTACTGACACAGCAGCTTTCTCGTTGGGATCGAATCACTCTTTTGCGACAGGAGATGCCGCTTTGGTTATGGCAGACGCGTTAACTGACGAAAGCCGCTACCAGTTCAGCCAACAAGCCAGCAAGGATGTTACTAAAGTCACGCAACCGACCATGGGAAGCACGATCGAGACAACCTGGGGTGACAAAGTCCCTCACGGCTTTTGGGCATCCCTTTGGTTTTTTCTTGCCTCATCGTCTGAGCGGCAAAGGTATTTTTTCGGAACCGATACCAACTTTGGGCTTCATGTCGAATGGGGTGGGAGCGAACTTCCTCGATCAGTCGCTATAGGATTCAAGAGAAAGGAACTCGCTTATGTTCCACTCATTGAAAGCGAGACTCCCAAATCGGGGGATACCCCGGCACAAAGAAAAGTCACCCTCGCCTCACTGATTGCGACAGCGCACGCAAAAGCACAAGTGGCTACGCAGGATGATTCGGGCCTAAGAGTAGGACAAACGTTTGCAACGGGATCCGCTGCGACTCTCCTCGCGAGCCACCCCGGAGTTCGAGAGGTGCTTGGACCACTTCTCATACAAGACTACGAAGAAATAAAGCTAAGGGAAGCCAAATTCAGAATAGAAGCTGCTAATCGCCAATTGAAGCAACCGCTGATTGAGTGGATTGCGAAAAACTATAGAGCCCAATCCGACCCAACGAAGAAACAGGAATTCATTGACCAAGCAGTTAAGCTGAATTTAGTGCCTCAAGGAACTGCCCAGGATGCGTTTCTCAATCAGCTAGGAGCAAGCTTTACATCATCCGCGCCCCCGGATACCGCACAACGTCTACAAACCCTAAAAGACAAGATGAAAACGAATCACGGCTATCAAGACTGAAGGAGTAGAGGGGAGGTAACAATGCCACGGATTTGGGATGAGGTGACAAGGAGCAACGATACAGATGCCCTACTCAGGGAGATTCTGGAGAGAATCAAGGTTCAGAACTCTCTGGACAACAAGCTCGTGGACCACATCATATGGGATAGTGCTGTCAGACTAGGGTTCGACTGAGGACTGCACTTCACATTTTGAGAAAGCATGGATCCCATTGAGAGAGGATGGTTCCGGAGATCCTTAGCATTCGTCGCATTTCATCCATCTTCGCGGCAAAGCCTGACCAGGAAGGTGGCTTGGAGAAAGGCGGAACTAGTCGTTATCACGTCAAAGAATGGAATATCTAATGTGATAGGAGGGAAAGCAACCATGAAAATTTCTGACGATGAGGGATTCCTTCCTGTAAGACAATCTCGAACTATCGAGGGGACAACACCTTTGACTGATATCCTGCCCAAGATTTCTGGAGAAACAAGCGGGTTTATTCTTACCGAATCAGGTAAGGCGCAAGGGTATATTTCGGCAAATCAAATAATTACCAACCTTGTCGAAACGGGAAGCTGGAAAGGCCTTGAGCAACAGGCCGTCATCGAGTTAATCAGAAACCCAAGAGTTAATCTCTCTATGATTCCAGTTGCAAAACAAGTCGTCGCGCCCGGAGAGTTCAGTGACAACTTACAAGCTTACCGACACCTTGTCGTCCAAGTCGTTGAAGGAGGAAGGCTGGCTGGTTTTGTCTTACCAAAAGAGCTAATTAGTGAAATCCATACCCCTCCTCACGTCTACTACTGTACGAATCCAGTCGGTTCTCACCCGAATAGCGAACCTAGAACCTATTGCCGTATGTGTCCGTACCCTGTACCTGAGTAGACTAAATGATTCAAGCACTGTTTGGCGAAATTAAGGGGTTGCTTGATAAGGACTACCTGTTCGCCTCTCTCCTGCCAACCATAGTCTTTATTGCATGTCTTGTAGCTACGCTCGGCGGGGTAGTAGGGATCGAGGGATCTCTAGCTTGGGTCGATAGTTGGACACAGACTAAGAAGATCGTTGTAACGATAGTCGCGTTCACTGGGACGATCGTGTTTGCCTACATTGTCAGCGGACTACGTGTCGCAATTTTTCGAGTGTGGAGCGGCTTGGTAAAGGGTCCTTTCACCCCTCTCATCATGCTTGGCGAGTGGCGAAGCAGAAACAGTTTTGATTCTAAGTTTGTCCAAGCGTGTAGGGTCGCTCAATGGCAGCCTGTTATAGCGTCTTTCGTGAAGAATTTACAGGCCGTTTGGAACAGCTCCTCCAATGCCATGTCAGCGCAGTCGTACGCGGACCTTCAGAAACACATGGATAAGCTTCGCAAGGCAGCTAACCCGAGTATCGCGGGAGAAGTGCTAGCGTCTTCAATCACCTCTGCATTCAAGAACAGCAAGGTGGATGAGAGACTAGAAAGACTTTACGCCGAGACAATGCAATTCCTCGAGCGTAAAGCTAGAGAAGAAGAAGCTGAGATCATCAACATGAGGTTTCAGCTAGATCGTGATTTTGGCCCCAGGGAATCTATCCGTGGCACGAGGTTGGGTAATGTCGTTGAAGCTTACTATGCATATCCATTTCTTCGTTATGGCATTGAGGGAACGGTAATGTGGCCTCATTTGCAATACGTCATCCCTGAAACATTCGCAAAAAGACTGTCGGAAACCAAGATTATTTTGGACTTCTGCCTAGTAATGGCAACCCTTGGCGTACTATACGCAGTAGTGGCTATTACAGTTGGACCATGGCTCTGGTTCAATTTACAGTTTTGGACAACGATCGCGGCAATCGCACTGATCATTAGCTACGCAGTCTATTATAGGCTGGGAGTTCTAGTCACAATACAGTATGGCGACTTAATAAGGGCTAGCTTCGACTTATTTAGAGGCAAACTGTCCGAACAGCTTATTGCAAGACAACCAAACGAAGTTGCAAAGTGGAAGAACCTCAGTCGCCTTCTAGCTTATGGTCAGACCAATACCCACACTGAATCGGCCAAGGAGACCAACAATCAGCGCGACAAACAGCACCCAACTGAGTCCAATCCCAAAGGACAATCATTCTGGAAAACCATTCTGCAAGCTCTCCGTAGGCACAAAGGATGATACTGTCCAGAGACATAATATACCATCTATTCATAGCCCTAACTCTCTTCTGTGCTCTCTTGTTCAATTTATGGAAAGCCAGAGATCATAGGAACTCTAATTCCGGCCACCTGCAATGGCATGTAGTCGCGAAAAATGATCTGCCGTCAGGATTGCGCCTCGATCAAGAACATGTGCAGCTCACACTCGACTATCTTCCCGAGCGAATCCCCACCTTTTTTCCAACCGTTTCATCGGTCTTGGGCAGATATACCCTGCAGTCCATTGGAAAAGACAAACCTATTTCCACGAACAACTCAGTTACCAAACCCTTCGCTCCACCAGGATTGGGTTTAGTGCTTGTCCCCGTTTCGGTCAGGATGGACTACGCGGAGGGACTCGAGCTAGGAATGCGGATAGGCTTTGCCAAGCCTGACAAATCCCCAAGCGCGGGAACTGAAGTACGGAATCAGCCCGGCAAGGGCAGTACAAAATCCAAACCCAATCAAAATGATAAGAAGGACAACAAATCTGCATCAAATCCCGGCAAGGAACAGACCCCTCAATTAGTCGAGACCAACCTCGCAAACCCTCAATCAATCGACACTACCCTGAAAGCAATTCTACCCTCACAGGATAAGAAATCCGTGATTCTTGTGGTTGAAGTCTTAGAAGCATCAAGACAACGGGTGCCTGAATTGGCTCAAGACGGACTGGTGCCATTTCTGCTGGGTAGATGACGTCAAACAATGGGTAGGCGGCCCGTAATCTCCCCCGTCAAGGCAGTTCAAAACATCCCCATTTCCTCCTAATGACCTTCCCCCTGAAAACTAGACCATTGGCGTGGCAGGTGGACTGTGCTGAGATGGGGCCCACAGGGAGGGGCCATGACACGGAAACGGCACACGGAGGAGCAGATCATCGCGGTGCTCAAGGACGCCCAGGCGGGTATCGGGGTCTCAGAGCTCTGTCGCAAGCATGGCATCTCGGATGCCACGTTCTATAAGTGGCGAACGAAATATGCCGGCCTCGAAGTCAGTGACGTGAAGAAGCTCCGCCAGCTGGAAGATGAAAACCGGCGGCTGAAGCAGATGGTGGCGGAGCAAGCGCTGGACATCCAGGCGCTGAAGGCGGTTACCGCAAAAAACTGGTAGGGCCCAAGGCGAAGTGAACGGCGGCGCAGTGGATGGCCGAGCGCTTTGGGCTGAGTCAACGACGAGTGTGCCACGTCCCGGCCCTCGATCGAAACACGCTGCGGTATCGCAGTCGACGCCAGGATGATACGGCGCTACGGACGCGGATTCGCGAGATTGCCGAGGCCAAGCGGCGGTACGGCTGTCTTCGGATTTATGTGCGGTTGCGCCGACAGGGATGGGCAGTGACCCATAAGAAGGTGGAGCGACTCTATTGCGAGGAAGGGCTCTCGTTACGGCGCCGACGACGACAGAAGGCCGCGGCGGTGCCCCGGGTCGCGTTGCCCCGACCAACCCAGCCGGGACGCTGCTATGCGATGGACTTTGTCCATGACCGGCTCGTCACGGGGCGGCGGTTCAAGTGTTTGACGATGACGGATCCCTGTTCGAAAGAGGTGCCGGTGATTGAGGTGGATGTGTCGATTGGCGGAGCGCGGGTCTGCCGGATTCTGGATCGGCTGTTTCTGACGCGCCCGCTGCCAGAGACCTTGGTTCTGGATAATGGGCCCGAATTCGCCGGGACGGCCTTGGATGCCTGGGCGGCCCAGCACGGCGTACATCTGCACTTCATTCAGCCGCGGAAGCACGGCAGACGACCAGAGCATACCTCAACATCACCATGGTCACCTTAGCCGAGCTGCCCCTCGCCGCCCAACTGTCTCCCGGCGACACAATCATCTTTCCCCTGTGTACCGTTGCTAAAGCCCAGTCCGCGTGCGGCAGCAGCACGCTCTGCTCAACGCAGCCCTTCCGCCGCGACACAGTTCTCCACTACCCGGATGACGCCTGCCCACAAGATTCGGGCATGCTTCATCTCACTCATCCGAGCGCTTCAGCGATTGATTGACAATCTTAGTCATCAACTCTGTCAGTTGTTCCATTGAAAGAGCAGACAGATTTGGATTGACTCGGCTCAATCTCGGCTGGACGCTACGCGTCTCGATCACCCCTGCAGCACCCCGACATTTCTTTTCGACGCACTTCAGAAGCACACCGAGATCTATGCCTAGTGCTTTGAGTCTTCTTATGAATTCGTCACTCATCGCACCCTTGCGCAGGCAATCGAGCAATTCACAGATCGGATCTCGCGGTGGATCGCTAGGATCCCAACAATCGCCGCCGGGAACCGCAACCGCCGTCAGCGTTTGTTCCCGTTCGAATGGCAGCCCGTGCATCGTTTCGCCATGGGCGCGTACACGAAACGTGTACACACCCGGGATCGGCAAGTTGTAGCTTGCAGCATACCGGTCACCGGGAACTGCATGAAGCATGATCACGCCGGTTGTTCCGTCCGGTCTGCGGACTTCCGCCCAGACCTTGGCGCGTCCGCGCAGCACAGCGTCATATTCCAAGAGCGATGCTGACAGTTCAGCCGTTGCTCCGATCTCGAAGCTTGACTGAGCCACATGAGCCGAAAAGGTTAGGCTGGAGTACGAATGTGCGACAACCTCATATGGGACAACCGGCCCCTTGGGATATGTACTTCCGCTCTCGTACTTGTAATTTCCGCCACCGCGCCTGCCGAGTTTCAGAACGGCGTGCCAGAGACCTTCGTGACTGCCTGTGGCATTCGCCGGGAGCACCGGCAGTGCGCAGCGGTAGTACGAGGTGTACTGGCTGAGCACGAACTGCGAATTGGCGCCTCCGGCGCCCGATGACGGCGTGATCCGTGTCCCATCCGGCGTTTCGAGCTGAACGTCTATGACCCATGGCGCCGGGCTGAGCACGATCAGGTCCATCCCATAATCCGCCTCGCACATCCAGAATGGGATGCGATGCTCCGACGTTCTGTCCAGCACACCGGCGGGGTCGGCCACGATCTGCGCATTTGTAATGCCGGCAAGTATCTGCAGGAAATACTTCGACAGCCGCATCGACTGGTCTGGGGTCAGCGTTCCGGTTATCAGAAGATACCCGTTGTGGCCCTGGCATAGCGTCGTCAGCGCCGACACGCTGATATTCGAAGGAATGCCGAGACCGACGGCGAACGTGTTTGCCGTAATGCTTCCGGTCACATCATCGAGTGACGGGGGGCGATTCCACATCCCGTCGGTCAGCACGACCATGGCGGTAACATCATAATCCGGCGTCGGCTCGGCTTGCGCATCATCGAGCATCTGCTTTCCATTGACCACGCCGTCACCGATGGATGTCCAACCGCTCGGATCGATATCGCTGCCGGAAATATGCCCGATCGCCGTCGTGCGGCCCGCCCCGCCCGGCGAAGCGCCGGCATCCTGTATTTCCATCAGCCGCTGAGCTGTTTCATTGAACCGGACCAATCCGATGCCGTCGTCCGGCAACATCACACTGATAAAGGCATTGGCTGCTTCGCGCAGTTTTTGCACTTTGGTGATGCCGTCTCCGGCATCGTCGTTCATGCTGCCCGAACGGTCAATGATCAGCGATACAGCCGAACGAGGCCGCGCGATTGTGGTGGCATTGATGTTTATCGTCCAGCTCTGCCCGGTTTCCACGCATTCCACGGTCACACTTCCGCTCGCGGTGTCGCCCGGATTGGTCGACGTATAGGAGAGCCAAAGACGTGCCGCCGCGGTCGGCAGGTTCGGATCGGCGGTCACGGTGACCGATGTTCCGGACGGAGTTCCAAACCCGCCGCTCGGTCCTGCCGTGATGCGAAACGTCAGATTCCGGCAGGTCACCACATCCCATCGAATCGCCCGGTGCGTGGTGACCCCAACGCCACCCATCCCGGCAGGAACATTGGTGAACGAAATGCTCGGAGTGACGAGATTGATCGACTCGGCAGGTTGAAACGGCTGAAGGACTGCGCGGATCACACCGGAGCACACGGGACAAAACGGTCCGTAATCGCGCATGTAGCACGAAGGCAACGGCCGGTAGGTGTTGCAGTCGGAATAAATGGCGCCTTCATAGGTTCCCACCGCGCCAGCCGGGGGCGGCGTCGCCGGCGGGACACAGGTCGAGGCCGTACAGGAAGGATCGCATCGCGATGGCATCGGCGTGGTCGCGGCAATCAGAGCGCGCCATTTGTTCGTCGCTCTATTGGTATCTCGGGTCACGTTCGGCTGTGCCGGTTCGCCCGCCGGTGTTCCGGCGCCGTTGCCGCCGTATTCATCGGCCAGTCCGAACGCGCTGTGCCCAATCTCGTGAATGGCGATCTCGTTGGCCTGCGGATCCACTGAACATGTCGCGATCGTGCCCCCGGAACCGCCATATTTTGAGGAGTTGACGATGCACAAAACCTGGTGGCGCAACGGGACTTGGGCCGATGCGACCGACAGCGCCAGCGCCGTATCGACCGAAAGCAGCCTGTCCAACGGGTTTCCCGCGAAATTCGTGCAGAATGTGGCGTCAAAGTACGTATTCGCCGCCAGCGCCGTGCCGCCAGCGCAGCCCGGGTCGTCGGCGCCGCTATCGTTCGACACCACGTCGATGCGGTGCACATTTATGCCGCAAAAGAGCTCATTGAATGGCGGCGTGGTTCTCAGCTCGGTAACAAAATTCTGAACGTGCGTGTGATAGTTGACCAGTTCGCTCGCGCGATACCCGTCGCCGATGATGACGAGGTTCCAACGGGCATTGTCGGGACCATGATCGACAACCTTTGTCGTGCCGACGACATATCCATCACTTGAGCCCATCATTCCCTCCTTTCTCGCGACCGGGAATGGTGAACTTCGCCAGTTCACGGGACACTCCGGCCTTCTCGCTCTTCGTGCGAACGAGGGGTTCCCCCATCAAAGCCACCGTGCGGGCTTCTTCGTTGTCCGGCAGCAGGACTTCGAAGGTCTTGTCCGCCGCATCGCCGAATTTCCGCTCGATCTTTCCACCAGGCGAATGCACCTCGACGGAGTTCAGTTGAGTCGGATCGATCAGTCTATGGGCCAAGACACGGCCTTGACCGTCACGCATCTCCAGCCAGAATCCGCCGTGCTTGCCGGCCTGCGGCCGCTCGCCGGGCTGCGGCGGGGTGATCATCTGTAACCGTTCGTGAGATACGAGTTCGATCCTGCCGTCGGCGACACGGAACGTGAGGCGTATCGCGTTGCGGGACCGTCTGGAAGATTGGTCCGTGGCCTTCTCTTCGTTTTCCATTGTTGCCTCCTGGGCTAATACACCGTTCTCAATAAGCCGGGCATGCGCGCAGTCTACGCGTCATCAATCTCCTGCCGGTGATCAGAGTACTTACTTGCTTTTCGTTTGGCCTGTACAGGCTCACCTTCCGTGTTCAGGATGAACCTGCCTATCGTATGATCAATACAACGGCGTCCCGATCGCTTCAATGACTTGATCTATCTCATGGCCGCTGTCGTCAAATTCACCATGATGATCCGACTCCGTCGCGGGAACGTCTATCGCAAACGTCACGGGAGCAGCGGAAAAATCATTTTTGATGCCGAGCACGGGGACACGCGGCCGCTCACTTTCTAAGCAGTCCGCCACATAGGTCAAGAGGGAACTCGGGTAAATCGTGATGCTGTCCGACTCTTCAGCTTGAGGGGACAGCGTATGGACAAAAAATCGCGATTTGGGAACGGCTGTCCCGCCTGAATTGAACACGTGCGTGGCTCGATCTACCGTGATCGCCGGGGCAAGAAAGTGAATCGATGTCAATTCTGCGTTGGGAAGTGTTTGCAGCGCGGGTTTGAGTGCTTGCTCGTACAAGAACCCATGATAGATTGATCCCGCACTATGCCCGACCAAATGAATCTTGTACTTTTCGTTCGGAGTCGTTCGTATCGCCGCACATAACTCATTTAGGAACAGTGTCGCACCGCCTTTCGGACGCGACGCTCCCTGGCACCGTCCCTTCATTTCATTCCAGAACGTCTTGCGGACGGTGGGCGCCAATTGTCTTCCAATCCATCGTTGCCCGCCTTCGACGGCCTCTCCAAGTTTGTTCTTGAACTTGTCCCAGGCATCGCTCAGGCTGAATCCGGCCGGTCCTCTTTGATCGTCCTCACTCTTGAAATAGCCCAACAGCGATTCATCCCAACTGCTCTCCCACACAAAAAAGAACGGACACAAGCCCTTACCTTGCGCCAGGGCCCACAATCGATCCGCCACACCGGCGGCGTCCGTTTCTGAATTCAAACCACCATGGGCATAGAGCATCACATGATGATATCCATCAGATAATGCCGGTGAGGAGAGGACCTTGGCGGCCATGGCCGGCAATTGCAACGGACTTGTCGTGAGCGCGCCGCTGTCCGACAACGCGCCCCTGTCATCCGTATTGATCATGTACGACAGCACGTCAGGGTTCTTCAGGTCCAATCCATTGCCCGAACTTCTGACACTCGCATCTTTGCCTGGAGTCGCAGGCATGCCGCTGAATGCGACGACGAAGATGGTCGGCTTCTTGTTGTGGTCGAGTGTCTTCGGGCCGGGTCGGGCGACCCACGCATCCTGCCGATGCTCCATCCAATCGTCATAGTGCAAGAGCGCCAACCCCTTCTGCCCCCATCTTCTTCCCCATGAATTCTGGATGATGAATCCATCGGCCGTGTACCCGACGATCGCAAAGGCGTGTAAGCCCTTCGCACGTTTGTTGAACGGAATGGCTGGATACCCTCTTCTCTTCGCCTTTGCGAGAGTCCGCGCATCCCACCCATCGTGGACCCAAGCCGATGCCAGGACGGCATCGCCTTCCAGGATCGCGGCTTGCAGGTGACTCACATCGCTGTCAACCACTCGATAATAAGCTCCGATCGGACGCTTCTTGGCGTCTTCCTCCCGTTGGATCGTGAATGCACGATCGACAACCCACAGACCGTTCCTTTGGTTACGTCTTCCCTTTGAGGTCCAGGCTCCTTCAGAGGCAACACCGTGATGGTGCCATCCTTTCATGGCCCCGCGGAGACTGGTTCCGTCGTAATGCTCGCCCTTCCACTCATCGTAGCGTTTGGCAATTTCATAGAGCATCCGCGCGCTCACCGGGTCGAATTTGTCGCCATGCTGCAACCGTTGGCGCATGCTGACATTGATCACGGTGGCCAGCGCGAAACCTACGCAGGCCCCTTCTTCTCCTTGATCCAGCACGGGGATTCCTTGCAGAGGACGCTTTTCCGGGGGAAGCAATGTGAGGCTCGGTTGGAAGATATAGTCGCGCGCGTCGGTATCGTCCGTTCGTACGTCGAAGGTCCGAAACTCACGGGCATTTCTGGCTCTCGCAAAATTGACGACCGGCATACGTCCTCCTTCCCGTTTCCGCCGCGCTTTCTTCAACAGCAGGCGAATGAACAACCATGTGCTACATGCCTCCCCCAAAACTATGAGAAGCACTCATCAACTTTGATGCCACGCGCAGTGGACTGTGGGGCATACGCTGCGGGGATGATTTGGTGGAGCACGAGTTAGCGGTCGTTATAGACGCAGTCTGCCATTCAGAGACATCCAGAGACTTCTCGCAAAGGTCGCCCTGTGAATCTTCCTTCTTCTGTCTCCGAGCCTGAAGACAGAATCAAATATGATTCTGCTGCAGCCCAAATAGATTCAGTACCACATCGTCAACCTACCTGTTTGGCGGAAATAGCAATACGCCATTATGGCCCAATGTTTGCTGCTATACGTGGAGTGTACTTAATCCGATTCACGTAAGTGGCTCAATGCCCCTGCGCATCTGGCTCACGGTAATTCTGTCGCTTGTGCCGAGCAGAATCTTGTGGGCCGCTCTCGAACGGCCGTGTGCAGAATGAGCAGACCTGCTCATTCATGGTTCAGGGATAGATGATGAACGCACCGTTTAAATTACATTTTCGACCGCCATCAAGAACAAACAGCGTGACAATTCTGGTGTTTGGGGTTGTTCTTCTTGTCCTGGGCATCTGTGGAATTGGG
>Ga0268299_1001334_pt1 | contig 46068 bp, 31 predicted proteins | sample NOBtaG_FD_193484 | JGI IMG/M metagenome (GOLD analysis project Ga0268299, IMG submission 193484) | Activated sludge microbial communities from bioreactor in Nijmegen, Gelderland, Netherland - NOB reactor | ecosystem: Engineered > Bioreactor > Aerobic > Activated sludge | place: Netherlands... | reverse complement strand
AAAGCGAGGCTTTTTCATTTTCATTCAAAGCGTGTCCGCCCGCCTGCCCGTCCGTAGCGCCTCGCGAAGGCGGGCGCCAATGGTACTGGGATAAAACCTGGGAGAGTAGGTCGTCGCCTGACTTTATTAAGAAACCCTGACCGGAAACGGTTGGGGTTTTTTAATGCCTACAACTCCAGAAAAACAGGGCCTGTCTCGAAAGGTCCATGGTCGATAGTCCATAGTCTATGGTTTTGATTTGGATAGGGCCGAGGAACCAGGTGCGGCGAACTACTATGGACCATCGACTATGGACCATGGGCCTTTACATTCTACATTGGCCATTCTGCATTTTACATTTTGTATTGACATGAGTGGGGGATGTGCCTGCGTGTCAAGGTGCCTGCGTGTAAAGCCTGCCTGCCCGCCATAGCGTCTCGCGAAGGCGGGACTTTATCAAAAGACCCCTGTTGAGCAATCGACAGGGGTTTTTTGTTGTACCTCTTCGAATAAAATGTGCCGGCGTGTCAACGTGTCAAGGTGCCTGCGTGTAAAGTTAAAATGCAGGACGTTGAATGTAAAATGCAATTACCAAGACTGAAGGTTGTCGTTCTGGCCGTAGGAGATGAAGATGTCGTATTCGTAGCCGTGAAGGAGGGATGACATAGTCAAAGATAAAAACTTCCAAAACTTGGCAAGTCATAAGCCAGTTCAAATCGTGGACTATGGACCATCGACTATCGACTTTTTGCCAGCATATCCCACGTCTCCGGCTTCAAGTCCTCGAGATAACTAAACTCTCCTCCATTCCTAAGCCACTCACCTCCGTCAATTGTTACCACTTCACCATTGATATAGGCTGAATAGTCCGATAACAGATAGGCCGCCAAGTTCGCCAACTCCTGGTGTTCACCCACGCGCTTCAACGGAATCCTTGCCGCAGGATCAAACTTCTTCACCAACTCGCCCGGCATCAATCGACTCCAGGCCCCTTCGGTAGGGAAAGGTCCCGGAGCAATGGCGTTGCTGCGGATCTTGTACTTGGCCCACTCCACGGCCAGCGAACGGGTAAGCGCCAACACGCCGGCCTTACCGCAAGCGGAAGGAGCTACATAACCCGATCCGGTCCAGGCATAGGTGGTGACGATATTCAGAAATGTTCCTGGCTGATTTTTCGCAATCCAGTTCTTTCCCGCAGCAAGGGTCACGTAATACGTGCCTTTCAAAACGATATCGACCACGATATCAAACGCACGATGGGAGAGTCGCTCCGTCGGACTGATGAAATTGCCTGCAGCATTATTCAACACACCGTGCAGCTGACCAAATTCCGCCTCGGCTGCCTTAATCACTTTCTCTACCTCATCGTATTTCCGGATATCGCAGGCAACAGCCAATACCTTTCCTCCGGTCTCCTTCATCAGTTCTTCGGCAGCTTTGTCGATGACGTCCTTTTTGCGGCTGCTGATCACTAAATTGGCGCCCAACTCGAGGAGATACTTACCCATTGATCGGCCCAAGCCGGTACCGCCACCGGTAATGAGAATGGTTTTTCCTTTGAAAGCGCCGGGTTTAAACATGCCTTCGGTATGATTCATGAGCTGAGTGGATTAGGTATTTTGAGGGAAATTCAATGTGTGATTCAAATCTAAGGAGTTTGTGCAATTATCTTCCTGTTGGACAAACCCACCCAAACTGCTACTTTCGTATAAGATTTTTTAAACTACATGCTTTATGAAGCTATTTTTTAAGCTATTCATCCTTACCGTCCTCCTCACCGCCCAATCCTGCATCGTCAGCAAACAAAAATTTGACGATATGCTGGCTCAAAAAGTAAAGGCCGAAGGTGAGCTCGCTGAGAAGGCCGAGCAACTGGATAAAGCCGAGGCGCGCCTGGTGGAACTCGAGGAAGCCAGAACCAAACTGGCGGCCGATACAACAGCCCTGGGGGAGCAGAAACGCCTGACCCAGAGCCAAATGGCTGAACTGAACCTCGAGTACGAAAAGCTCAGTGCCTACTACAAGAATCTCATGACCAGCAGCGGGAAGATGAACCGCGACCTGATCGAGCAACGCGACCAGCTGTTTGCCATCCAGGAAAACCTTGACAACACGCGCAAGCTTAACGATTCACTCAGCACCAGCCTGCTTGAGCGTGAACGCAAAGTGAAAGAACTTGAAACGATCCTGGCAAATAAGGACAAGGCCGTCCAGGACCTGAAGAAGAAGATCAGTGACGCCTTACTAGGCTTCAAGGAAAGCGACCTGACCGTTAACGTGAAGAATGGTAAGGTTTATGTTTCCCTAGCTGAGCAACTGCTTTTCAGATCGGGCAGCATTGAGGTCGATGCCAAAGGCGTTTCCGCCTTGCAGCAATTAGCCAAAGCACTTAAGGATCACAGAGATGTTCAGGTCACCGTTGAAGGCCATACCGACAACGTGCCGATCGGCAAGCGATCGCAGTATATGCAGGACAACTGGGACCTCAGCGTAATGCGAGCCACCAGCATCACACGCATCCTGACCAATGCCGGAGTAAAAACTACGCAGATCACAGCATCGGGGAAGGGAGAGTTTTCTCCGCTCGCTCCGAATACGTCCGACCCCAATCGGCAAAAGAACCGCCGGACGGAGATTATTGTGACGCCTCACCTGGATGAGCTCTTCAAGATTCTCGGAACAAACTAAACCTTTGAACCCATGGGAACACTCATTTACATAGCCATCATTGTCATTGATGTCATTGTCATCACGGATATTCTTCGCAGCTCCAAAGACAACGAGAAAAAGATTCTTTGGGTCCTGGCTGTTATTTTTCTTCCTGTTCTGGGGCCGGTTCTCTATTACGTAATCGGCAAGAAATAAAAATGGGTCGCCAGAAAAGGCGACCCATTTGCTTGAATCTGCACATTCAGTTATCAGAAGACTTCGGGTATTGTCACCGGATTCACCTGCTTCTGCTTCACCAGGTCATTGAACTTGGGAATACGATCATTGAAGATCTTGTTAAGCATTTGCAGCTGCTCATCAATCTTTCCAGTAATTTCCGAGTAGACAGCTTTTACCTGCGTTGTAGGCTTGAAGTCACTGCCATCGGCCTCATTGCCTAACGCGGCCAGCTTATTGTTAAGGCGCACCGGATAGTTCAGGGGATCCTGACCACTGCGGTTCTTGGTCTGGTACAAGGCTTCCTCAATCTTCTTCATATCATCCTGGATTGACTTGGCCATATCCGTGACATCCTTCATGTCATCCTTGCCGCGCATGGGTTCAGTGACACGGTTAATCTGATCGCGCGTCGTGCGAATCTTTTTGACAGCAAGGTTTGTTTCTGAAAGTTTGTCACGCACCTGCATCAGGAAGGCAAACTGCTCCTTGATGTCGGCGAGTGTTCCCGTCGTGCGGGGATCCTTCAGGATTTCGAACTCCACTTCCTGGGATTTCCCGTTCAGGGTCAAGCGTGCCTTGTACATGCCGGGAGGCGCCTTCGGCCCGTTCAATGAGCCAGCCCACATAATCAATCCATCAAATCCTTCAGCATTCTTATAGCGCGTGTTCCAAACAAACCGGTTGCCACCGGGTTTGATGCGCATCTGCTCATCATTGGCCTTCTTGTCGGGTTTGGTGGCGTACTTTTTTATGAGTGTGCCGCTCGACTCCATAATCTCAAGCGATGCCACAGCCTTCGTGGTATCCTTGATGTAGTAGTGGAACATCACGCCTCCGGGATGGTTCTTGCCGTCTGTCTTCGAAGCTCGTCCAAACGAGAAGCCGGGACCCATACGGTAGCTCGGCATCGGCTTGAAGAAGGTGAAGTCAGCACTGGCCATTGAGGCATTGAGCTGATGAAGCGGTGTCAGATCGTCGATCAGCCATAAACTGCGCCCCTGCGTGGCCGCAATCAGGTTGTCATTCTTCACCGTCAGGTCGGTGATGGGTACAATCGGGAGGTTGAGCTGGAACGGTTTCCAGCTGGCGCCATCATCGAATGAGACATACATGCCACTCTCTGTTCCGGCGTACAACAGTCCGGCACGCTTGGGATCTGCGCGTACTACACGGGTGAAATGTCCTGGATCAATACCGTCCGTGATCTTGGTCCATGTTTTTCCGTAGTCTTTGGTCTTGTAGAGATAGGGCTGATAGTCACCAAGTTTGTAGCGTGTCCCTGCAACATAGATGCTGCCTTTTGCCTTGGCATCAAACTCAATGCTGTTCCACATCACCCATTCAGGCAGCCCGGAGATGGTCAGTTTTGTCCAGTTCTTGCCGCCATCCTGGGTCAGGTGCAAGAGGCCGTCATCGGAGCCTGTCACAATGAGGTCTTTTTCGTAGGGGGACTCACTGGCAGTGAAGATGGTGCAGTAATATTCAACAGAGGTGTTGTCTTTGGTTATCGGCCCGCCGGAAGGCCCCATCTTGGAAGCGTCATTCCGGGTGAGGTCCGGACTGATGATCTCCCACTTTTCACCGCCGTTGTGGGTGACGTGCAGCACATTGGATGCAGCGTAAAGTTTGGTTGCATCGTGTGGAGAGAAAAAGATGGGGAAGTTCCACTGGAAGCGGTACTTGGCACCCTCGGCGCCATGGCCCATCGGATTATCCGGCCATGCGTTGATGCCACGGCTCTCGCCGGTTGCGTGGTTCTTGCGCTCGAGAAGTCCGTCGTAGCTTCCGCCGTAGACGATGTCATTGTTTGTCGGGTCCACGGCAATCCAACCACTTTCGCCACCAGCAGTCTCCTCCCAATCACCCAAGCCAATAGAAAATCCGTCGGTACGGTGAGGGATGCGCAAGGTGCTATTGTCTTGCTGGGCAACATAAATGCGGTATGGAAATGTATTATCTGTGGTGACACGGTAGTATTGAGCGGTAGGCTGGTTAAAGTAGGTCGTCCAGTTTTCTCCGGCATCAAAGGATACCTGGCCGCCGCCATCATCGGCCATTGCCATACGCTGGTTGTCCTCCGGAGCGATCCACATGTCATGATGGTCGCCATGAGGTGCATTGTAGCTGGTAAAGGTCTTGCCGCCGTCTTTGGAACGGTGATAGGCGACATTGAGAACGTAAACGACATCCACATCTTTGGTATCTGCATAGATCTTGGAGTAGTACCACGCGCGCTGGCGAAGGTTGCGATCTTCGTTCATTTTGCGCCAGGTCGTTCCGCCGTCGTCAGAGCGGTAAACACCGCCGTTGTCATTTTCAATGATGGCGTAAATTCTGTTGGAGTTGACCGGAGAAATGGTCACTCCGGAAATACCCCAGGTTCCTTTGGGTAGACCTTCATTTTTGGTAATGTTTGTCCAGGTGTCGCCGCCGTCCCGGGATATCCACATGCCGCTGCCCTCGCCACCGCTTTCCAGGCTGTAGGGTGTACGGCGGATGCGCCAGGTTGACGCAATCAGAATCCGTGGATTGTTGGGATCCATCGCCAATTCAACAACACCGGCATCGGCATTGGCAAAGAGTATTCGTTTCCAGGTTTTTCCACCATCTTCCGAACGATAGACACCGCGCTCTTCTGATGACTTATAGAGATCGCCCATGACCGCAGCGTAAACAAGGTCTGGGTTTTTGGGGTGAATGCGGATGCGGGGAATGTGCCGTGAATTTTTCAAACCAATAGACGACCAGGTTTTTCCAGCGTCGGTAGACTTAAACATCCCATAACCGTAGGAAACGTTCCCCCGAACAGTCACTTCACCGCCTCCGACGTAAATGACGTTGTTATCCCATGTGCTCACTTCAATGGATCCTATGGATCCTCCGAAGAATCCGTCTGAAATATTTTCCCAGGAGTTGCCGGCGTCTGTGGTGCGCCAGACTCCGCCACCGGTGGCGCCCATATAGTAGAGGTTTGGTTTTCCGGGTACTCCCGTAACGGCTGCTGAGCGACCGCCACGAAATGGACCGATGCTTCTCCACTCGAGACCGGAATATAGTTTCTCGTCAAAGCCGGTGGTTTCTTTGGCCGGTGAAGCCTTCTTTTGGCCAACGGCAGTCAGGCTGATGAGCACCACCAACAAGAGTAAGGTGTTCTTGAATCGCATATGCTTGGGTTTATTTCGATACGAGATTAGCAAATTTTGGCTTACTGCCTCAACACTTTTCTACCAGTGGTGGGGCAAAACAAGCACCGGGTGCTTGGGAATGACCATTTATTCCTATTTTGCTGATTCATGACGCAGGAGAATTCAAAAGGACTTTTTAGTATCCCGGTCATCGTTGCGGCACTGGGGTACTTTGTAGACATCTATGACCTGCTGCTCTTCAGCATTGTTAGAAAGCCAAGCCTTATATCGCTGGGGGTGACCGACGATCAACTGTTTGTCCAGGGAGAGTTTCTGCTCCAAGTACAGATGGCCGGCTTGCTGCTTGGCGGCTTGATCTGGGGCATCATGGGCGACAAACGGGGTCGATTGTCTGTGTTGTTTGGATCCATTCTTCTGTATTCGCTGGCCAATATTGCCAATGGGTTTGTGACGAGTGTCGAGCAGTATGCGGTGCTGCGATTTGTTGCCGGCATCGGACTGGCCGGGGAATTGGGAGCGGGTATTACACTAGTGGCTGAAGTCTTGCCGACAAGGTTAAGAGGATATGGAACAACGCTGGTGGCAACCGTCGGACTGATGGGAGCGGTGCTGGCCAATTTTGTCGCAAAGCAATATGACTGGCAGGTCGCTTACTGGATCGGGGGTGGACTGGGGTTGGTACTGCTTATGGCCAGGGTAAGTATTTTTGAATCTGGCATCTTTCTCAAGATCAAAGAGAAAACTGTTCAGCGAGGCAACTTCTTTCTGTTATTTAGTAATAAAGTCCGGTTCAAAAAGTTCATGGGTAGTATCTTCATCGGATTGCCCATATGGTTTACCATTGGCATTCTGATAACCTTCTCACCTGAATTTGCGAAGGCCCTGCATGTTAGCGGTACTGTTGTGGCGGGTGATGCGGTGATGTACAGCTACATAGGACTGGCTATCGGTGACCTTTCCAGTGGCTTGATCAGCCAATGGCTGGAGTCCAGGAAGAAAGTCGTCAAGCTGTTTATCTTTCTCACGTTGGCCAGCATCTTACTTTATTTGTTTACGCCCGGGCGTTCCGCAGAAGCTTTTTATGGTACCTGTTTCCTCCTTGGTGTGGGTGTTGGCTATTGGGCTCTTTTTGTAACGATTGCGGCAGAGCAGTTTGGTACCAACCTCCGATCGACGGTGGCCACCTCGGTACCAAATTTCATCCGGGGTACGGTCATCCTTCTGGTACCGGCATTCCAGTTTCTCCGTCAAGAACTGGGAGGTGACGACCAGGCGGTTATTTACGGCGCTTTGATAGTCGGCGTAGGCACCATCATTATTGCACTGATAGCCTTGCGCTATATTCATGAGACCTTTGGTCACGACATGAACTTTATTGAGAAATAGGTCATGCGATCCGTTTCATTTCCAGTGGCATATCTAGTTACTGTCAAATCATACCGCTTCTGGATCGTGCTCACTGCAATTCTGCTGACGGGCCGTGAAAGTTTGCAGGCGCAAAACCTGAATGTCATCGACAGCATTCGCCTGGAACTTCGGCAGGCATCTGAGGAGAAGCAGTTTGCCTTGCTCAATGCCCTGGGCTTTGAGTATAGGTTTTCCTTCCCTGACAGTACCATTTACTACTGCAATCGGGCATATGCTATCGGACAACGAATTCACCTGAGGAAAGGATTGTCTCGTCCGCTTAGTTTTATTGGATTGGCCAAAGCCAATCAGGGTGACTACGCTGCGGCACTGGACGCGCACAATCGCTCACTGGCGATTGCCGAAGAACAAAATGATACGCTCCAGTTGGCCCATGGCCACAACAACATTGGACGGATTTTTTTTGATAAGGGTGACCTTATACGTGCCTACAGCGAGTTTGTAAAAGCAAGGGATCTGTTTGAAAGTATCCATGATACGTCGGGACTTGCCTACGTTTATCGAAGCTTATCCGATGTTTTTGAAGCAAAAGGAGATTATGCCAAAGCGCTCGCTAATGTAAGGATGGCGCTTATGCTGAGGAAGGACCTGGGCGACCGCCGGGCTATGACTTCTGCTTATATGGAGATGGGTCTTGTTTACCAGGAATTGGATTCGACAGAGCAGGCCTTCCGGCAGTTTCAGATTGCCGACTCGATAGCCTCCGTGATGAATGACAAACTTACCAAAGCTGAGATACATGTAGGCATGGCAGAGATCCTTTGCAAGGAGGGCCGATCCCCGGAAGCGGGCGCCATGGCAGAAGAGGTTCTTCAAGTGGTCACGGAAAACTCAAACCAAAAGGTCTTTTTGAGGGCCCGGCTACTGCTAGCCCGATGTGAAATTTATTGGCAACGCTACCCCAAGGCAGCCAGCATCCTCGACAAGGTGTATAGTTCCTCTGAGTCGGCGGGTAACCTGGTTTTTCAGCGGGATGCCGCCAGACTCCTCAGTAAGGTTTACGCATCCATGAATAACAAGGAGAAGGCCAGAGAGTATCAACGAATCCATGATCTCCTTCAGGCAAAGATTGAAAATGAAGATCTCAACCGTGAAATCGAAAGACTGCAGTTTCAACTGCTAATTGAGAAAACTGAAAAAGAGAATGAATTGTTGAAGTCACAACAGGCCAGGGACGAGGCAGTCATTACCGAGCAGAGATTTCAAAACTCCCTGATGTTCGTCATCATGGGATTTGGTGGTGTTTTGGTTGTGCTCACGTGGGTGGTTAGTCGCAAGCGCAAGGAGGTAAATCAGCGACTGGAGGAACAAAACCAGCACATCCGCGCACAGCGCGAGGAAATAATAAAGCAAAATGAAACGCTTTCGCGAAGTAACCGGGAACTGGACTTGCTCAACCATGAGAAGGATTCACTGATGAACATTGTTGCCCATGACCTCAAATCACCCTTGCATCGCATTTCAGGGCTTTCTCAAATATTGGATCGGGAGAGTCTGAGTCCTCAGCAGGCTGAGATGCTACGGATGATCAAGGACAGTACTGATGGGGGATTGAATTTGATCTCCGGATTGCTGGATGTTCATGCGCTCAACGAGGCACGGGAGAATCACAAACCAACGGCCATTCATTTTGAGGAATTCATCAAGCAAAAGGCCCAGCCACATCATGCCATAGCCGAAGCAAAAGGAAGCCGCATCCAGGGATTGAACCACATCAATGGTCATGTTCTGTGCGACAGTGCATATCTTGGCCGGATACTCGACAATCTGCTTTCGAATGCTGTGAAGTTCTCGCCAAGAGGTTCCACCATTGAGATCCTCACGGAGTGGAAGGCTGGATGCATTCAATTGATTGTCCGTGATGCGGGTCCTGGGTTTACGGAGGCTGACCGCAAGATGCTCTTCCAGAAGTTCCGGCGCCTGAGCGCACAGCCGACAGCCGGTGAAAGTTCCCACGGCCTTGGTCTAGCCATTGTCAAGACGCTTGTGGAAAGGCTTGGTGGCACGATTGAGTTAACCACGTCCCCCAAGGGAAGCGAGTTTCTGGTCCGGATACCCGCCGAGGCCGTTTAATTTTCTTTCTTTTCGCATTAAACCTGGCTCTATGGACAATGTCCAAGGAGAAAAAGACGTTATGAAAAAAGGTTTGGGGATTTTCGTGTTACTGATGGCGGTAGCTGTTGGTTCACAGGCACAGGAAACGAAATCCGTATTCGATGCCCGGCAGAAAAGTCAGCATACGCGCATTCGGCAGGGATGGACTGAAGGTGATCTCACCCGAGGTGAAAGGGCGCGACTACGGGCAGAACAACGGCATATCCGGAGAGCCAAAGGTATGGCCAGAGCGGAGGGTTCGGTAACGCGAATGGAGCGCATGCGACTGCACCGCGCGCAACAACGCGCCAGCCGCGATATATTCCGTCAACGACATGACATGCAGTCACGCATGCATTGATGTGGGTTAAGGTGTGGGGTTTAATGAAAAAGTCCGGGTGAACTCCGGACTTTTGTTTTCTGATGCAGGTATATTCAAGCGGATTGCAATGCCTGGTTCAGATCGTCAATAATATCCTCAACGTCCTCCACACCAATGCTGAGCCGGATGAGTGTGTCTGTTAACCCGTTTTTCATGCGTTCTTCACGGGGTATGCTGGCGTGCGTCATGGATGCCGGGTGATTGATCAGTGACTCCACTCCTCCGAGTGATTCGGCGAGGGAGAACAGCTTCACCGACTCCATTAGTTTGACGGCATTTTCCAGTTTGTCACCTTTCAATTCAAACGACATCATGCCGCCAAAATCGCGCATCTGCCTCTTGGCGATATCATGATTGGGGTGATCTGTGAAACCAGGCCAATACACCTTATTGACTTTGGGATGGTTGCGTAGGAATTCTGCGATCTTCTTGCCGTTGAAGCAATGGCGCTCCATGCGCAGATGGAGAGTTTTTATACCTCGCAGCACAAGAAAGCAATCCTGAGGTCCGGGAACTGCACCGCAAGAGTTGGTAATAAAGGCAAGCTCGTCCCGTAATTTCTCATCATTGGTTACCAGGGCTCCCATGATGACATCGCTGTGCCCGCTGAGGTATTTTGTAACAGAGTGCATGACGATGTCTGCGCCGAGGTCGAGTGGATTCTGGAGATACGGAGAAGCGAAGGTATTGTCGACGGCAACGATGCTGCCGTTTTTCTTCGCCATGGCCACCAGGGCCTGGATATCGATTACCCGCATGAGGGGGTTCGAAGGCGTTTCCAGCCAGAAAAGTTTGGTCCTGGCATTGACGAATGGAGCCGCGTTGGCGGCATTGGTAAGGTCAAGGAAGTGAAACTTGATGCCATACTTCTCATATACTTTTGTAAACATCCGGTAGGACCCGCCATACAGGTCATTGCTGGTGATCACCTCGTCGCCGGGCTTGAGGAGTTTGATGACCGTATCGGTGGCGCCCATACCCGAGGAGAAGCAAATACCGAACTTTCCGTTTTCTAGCGCCGCGATACTTTTCTGGAGTGCGGTGCGCGTTGGGTTGGCGCCGCGTGCATACGCATAGCCCTTGTGCTTGGCCGGTGACGGCTGGACATAAGTCGATGTCTGGAAAATTGGCGTCATGATGGCGCCGGTTGAGGGGTCTGGTTCTACCCCTGCATGGATGGCTTTTGTACCAAATCTCATATAGGATTTTTAGGATTTACAGGTGAACAGGATTCTTGTAGGATGAAGGGAGCTATGGTTTCAGATGGCAATATTACCGATTTCGAACAGAAGTGGTCTCATGGATGAACGAAATCCCTGAGGGTAACAATTGTTAATGAATGTTAAATGTACAACCTGATTGCGATGGGCTCCGTTAAGTCTCGGAAACAGATTCTTGAATGACGGCGGAACAAAAGGAAAACAGGACACTTTGGATATGGCTGCTGATCACCTTTCTTCTGGCAGTGTTGCCTTGGTTCTTTGTCTGAGCAAGATCTCCCTCAGATCACGCGATTAACGTCAAACTTTTCGAGGTAGTCGGCTACACGCCGAACGAAGCTGCCACCCAGCGCTCCATCCACCACACGGTGGTCGTAGGAATGCGAAAGGAACATCTTGTGGCGGATGGCAATAACATCGCCGTGAACGGTTTCCAGTACCGCTGGCTTTTTTTGGATTGCGCCGGTGGCCATGATGCCGACCTGTGGCTGCACGATGATCGGTGTTCCCATGACGTTCCCAAACGTGCCGACATTTGAAATGGTATAAGTTCCGCCGCTCAGGTCGTCAGCCTTGAGCTTGTTTTCACGGGCTCGCCGCGCCAAATCGTTGACTGCCTTGGTTAGACCGGTAAGACTGTATTGATCAGCTTGCTTGATTACAGGAACAATGAGGTTGCCCGTCGGCAGCGCCACCGCCATGCCGATGTTGATGTCCTTCTTCCTGATGATACGATCGCCATCGACCTGGATGTTGATCATGGGGAAGTCTTTGATGGCTTTGATGATGGCTTCAATGAAGAGCGGCGTGAACGTAAGTGGTTCGCCTTCGCGTTTCTCGAATTCTCCTTTCATCTTATTGCGCCAGGTTACCACGTTGGTAAGGTCTGCTTCGACGAACGAGGTCACGTGCGGTGCCGTACGTTTGGAGTCGACCATCCGATCGGCGATCATCTTGCGCATGCGATCCATCTGGATGATTTCATCGCCGGCGCTGATGGATGCCGGAATCATAGGTATTGTTGCACGGCCCGCTGATCCAGGCTGACGGTTTTGGAGGTAGGCGAGAATGTCTTTCTTCGTCACTCTTCCTTCTGCGCCGGTACCGGGAATGGATTCAAGTTCAGTAACAGCGATTCTCTCTTCTTTCGCAATGTTCTTGACCAGCGGAGAATAAAATCGCGTTGAAGATTTGTAGTCAGTGGCCGTTGAGTGCGATGTGCCATTGGTTGCCGATATGGTTGCGGGGGGAGCAATGGCTTGAACGGCTTTCTCGGCGATGGGAGCCTTCGCGGGTGATGACGGAGCCGGTGCGCCGCTGGCAACAGAAGAGGTAAGAATGGCGATTGGCTTACCGACCTTCACAACTTCGCCCTCTTTGGCAAGAATTTGCTGGAGAACGCCCGCGTGCGTAGACGGAACTTCCGTGTCTACCTTATCGGTCGCCACCTCCAGTACGGATTCATCCTGCTCGATGGTATCACCTGGCTTTTTGAGCCACTTGAGGATCGTAGCTTCCATAATGCTTTCGCCCATCTTGGGCATGATCAATTCTACCCGTGCCATGCTTTCAATCTTTTGAAGGTGCTAAGGTAAGGAGAAAATGGAAGGTTTGGGCCTGATTCAGTTTAGCGGCCAACGGTCAGAATAAAGCCTGCGTAGTGTCTTCGGTGGCAATAGGATAGCGGTACGGGCGGCTTAAATTCCAAATAACTTTCCGTAAATCCCTTGGAGGTCCATCTGGAATTTCCTTATTTGCTTAGCAAAATATAAGGATATATGCCAAAGGAATTTCTGGGTGAATTTGAGGAATTGGTCCTGACGCTGGTGGCCGCTTTACAAGATGATGCCTACGGTGCTGCGATTGCAGAGGAGATCGAATCCAAAATGAAGCGTGATGTCAACCTCAGCGCAGTTCACGTGACGCTTTACCGGCTGGAGGACAAGGGACTTGTGAGATCGGCGCTGGGAGGGGGGACGAAGGAGCGGGGAGGCCGGCGCAAGCGGATCTTTACGATCACAAGCGCCGGATTGGCCATGCTGCGGGCGATGAAAGAAACCCGGCTGGATCTGTGGAAGATGGTGCCGCAATTGAAAATGGTGGCTGGTTTTTAGTTACATGTGCAATGCATGCTAAGCAAAACGGTACAAGCGCAAAGAAAATACCGTTACGTCTACTAACGCTGTTTTGCCCTAGGCATTTGTATGAAGAGATCGAAGGGGATTTGTTGGAGAAATTTGATCGTGATGAAAAAGCATTTGGGTTCCGAATGGCAAAAAGAAGACTCTGGTGGAATGTGGTTCGTTTCATACGGCCGGGAATTTTGTTTAGAAACAAGGTCACACTCAATTCTTATAAAATGATCAATCATCATTTCGTCACTTATTGGCGCAACGTGTCAAAGCATAAGATGTCTTCGGTACTCAATCTCCTGGGTCTGGTGGTAGGGCTGTCTGGCGCTTGGTTGATGACTCTGTTTGTTGGCGTAGAATTGGCTGTTGATGACTTTCCACATGCATCGTCAACATATCGGATTGTATTTGGAGAAACTGACGAGTCGGGTTCCGTGCCCACTGCGCACGTCCTTGGATCGACAATTGCCAGCAATTACCCCGGCGTAAAGGTTATCCGGTTCACCAACGCGGGAAATGCACAGGTAAATTTCAAGTATGGGGAGACGAAATTTATGGAGACGTCTTTCTATTTTACCGACCCGGAGGCACTCAGCGTTTTTCCCTTCAATCTTGTTGATGGAGACCCGGCTACGTGCCTCATCGATCCGTTCACGATGGTGATAACACGACGGGCTGCCATTCGGTACTTTGGTGAGGAGAGCGCTGTTGGAAAAATAATTTCCGTGGATTGGGCTGGCACCTCTTATGATCTGATGGTTACCGGCCTTATGGACGAATCCCAGAACAACTCACATCTTCAATTCGACTTCTTGATTTCGATGGCAACCGCCGAGCGGATCTTCCGCCCCGAGTCTTATTTCACGGATTGGACTGCTAATTTCAGTGTTGACTACCTGCATGTGGAGAATCCGGAAACAGCCGCCCTCATCAACAGTGAGGTGACGGCATTATATAGACGAAATACTCCACAGTTGAATGCTAACCCGAAATTGAGACTACAGCCAGTCAAACGTATTCACCTGCATTCACATCTGGGGAGGGAGCTAGGTAAGAATAGTGATGTGCGATATGTATACGTGGCAGGTGTTATCGGCTTGCTCATTCTCCTGGTCACCCTAATCAATTATACAAACCTCATGTACGCCCTTTATACCCGGCGTCTGAAGGAGGTGGGTATAAGAAAATCTCTTGGTGCAGATCATTCTTCGATCGTGAAGCAGTTCCTCGGAGAATCCATGACGAATGTGCTCATCGCCATTTTTTTGGTTATTCTCATTGGCGTGGTTACATCGCCGATGCTTCGGCCACTTCTTGGGGATACCTGGAGAATATCTCAGTTGGCCGGAGCGCAGGGTGTGGGAACGCTCCTCGTCTTGCTTACCGCTGGCGTGATAGCCGGGCTCTATCCATCACTCCTGCTGGCAGGCCGTAGTGCCGGAGACATACTCTATGGCAAAGTCAGCATGTCCTGGAGAGGTTCCTGGATGAAGAATGGCCTTGTCGCGTTTCAACTGTTTATCGCACTCTTCATTCTGATTGGGGCGCTGATCACCCAGAGGCAGTTGAACTTCATGTTGCAAAAGGACATGGGTTACGAAAAGGACTTCATCATCACGATTCCACATGGCCGCGCGGTGAGGGAACGATCAGAAACGGTGAAACGGGAGCTGATGCAGACCGGTGGGGTTGTTTCAGCGACGCTATCATCAACCATTCCATCAAGAAGCCTGGGGTTCAAAGTGCCGGCGAAGGTGGAGGGCGCGAGGGACGGGGCAGAACCCTGGCCTGTTGCCCTGGTCTCCGTTGATTTTGATTTCTTTGAGACCTTCGGACTTCAACTTTCAAGAGGCCGCACATTTTCACCATCTTTTGCGGGCGACTCAACCGAGGGATTCGTCATCAACGAAACTGCAGCGAAGTCATTGCAGTGGGACGAACCCATCGGGAAGGAGATTCAGATGACCTACAATGTTGGTAATGGTACCGTGGAGACGCGAAAGGGCCGGGTAATTGGTGTCATCAGGGACTTCAACTTTGAATCGCTCCACAAGCCTATCGAGCCAGTTGTTTTTATGTTCAAGCCCTTCTGGTTTTACTTTGTTACGGTGAAGCTGAAGGCTGGTGATCAGCAGGAAGCATTGAGCGCACTGAAAACGAAATGGGAGTACTTGGCCCCTGACATTCCCTTTGAATATGGATTCATGACCGACCGCCTATCGGCTTTGTATCGTACAGAACAGACATGGGTGACCGCAACGAGCATCTTCTCGATGGTGGCCGTTGGCATTTCCAGCTTGGGTCTCCTCGGTCTGGTATCGTTCCTGGTTCAGACAAAGCTGAAAGAAATTGCCGTTCGGAAAGTTATGGGAGCCGATTCACGGACTGTCTTCGCGCGGCTCTATGGTACTGTGCTTCTCCTGATTGGGATAGCTGGAATACCGGCCATGGCTTTTGCCTGGATGGCAGGAAGGGCTTGGATGTCCAACTTTGCATTTCAGGCCCCACTCGGGGGCGACCTGTTTGTATCTGCACTACTGATGGTGATAGGGGTATCCACCATAGCGATTGCCGGGCAATTGGTGAGGGCCGCGATGGTCAATCCAATCACGGTGCTGAGGAGTGAGTAATACTTGAGAATGAAATGCTGTGAAAGTAGAAAATGACAATTAGGCGAAGCAAAAATGGCGGACAGTTACCCAATGACGCACTGTCAATTCGAATTCTCAGGTGGTATTGTCCGGAGAGCTTGTGTGAAGAGATTGAGGGCGACCTGCTTCAACAGTACAGAAAGGATTCAGACCGGTTGGGTGAACGCAAAGCCAACCGAAGGCTGTGGTGGAATGTGATTCGCTTCTTCAGGGCGGAAATCATACTAAGAAACAGATTCTCGATAAATATTATCCGAACACACATGATACGGAACAACATCCAAGTAGCTTTCAGGAACTTCTCAAGACAGAAGGCATATACCTTACTCAATATTGCTGGTCTTGCAATAGGCATTGCCGCCAGCCTGCTGATCTTCCAATATGTGAAGTATGAAAGGAGTTTTGATACGTTCCATGATCGTGCCGGGGACATTTATCGCATTCAATACAATGGTTACCGCAGCGGCAAGTTGAATTTTGAAAGTGCGGTGGCTGTTCCAATGGCCGGCCGGGCACTCAAGGACAATTTTCCGGAAGTGGAGGACTTCACAAGATTTCTCCCATTGAGCGGTGTGATGTCATACCTGCAACCTGATGGCGAGGAGGTGTCCTTCCATGAGCAGAAAATGCATTTTGCGGACCCGGGCGTATTCAGAATTTTCAATTTCAGGCTTCTTAAGGGTGATCCCGCAACCGCGCTCGAAAATGTTGATAAGGTTGTCATTTCAGAACGTGCTGCGAGGAAATATTTTGGAGAGGAAGATCCGCTTGGGAAGCGAATGAAATTCAATGGCTGGAGCACCCTGGAGGTTACCGGTGTTTTTAAGGACGTTCCTGAAAACTCGCACATCCAGTTCGACCTGCTGGTGTCATATGCAACCATCAACCGTCAGTCGAAGAATGCCTCGGAGGACTCTTGGGGCTGGTATGACTTCTACACGTTTGTGCTCTTGAAGCCAGGCACCGATGTAAAACAACTGCAGGCAAAATGGGATGAGTATTTGGTTAAGATCCGAAAAGAGGAATGGGACCGAACCGACGAGAAGGAAGAGTTTATCCTTCGGCCCTTGACGGATATCCACCTGTATTCCCATTTGCTGTATGAATCTCAGCCCGCACGGCAACGGGATGGGGACTCGGTGTATGCGCTCAGTATCATTGCCATATTCATCCTTGTTATTGCATGGGTGAACTATGTCAACCTGGCGACAGCACGATCATTTAATCGTGCAAACGAAGTGGGGGTGCGCAAGGTCATGGGCGCCTTTCGTTCACAATTGATTGGTCAATTCATGACGGAGTCGTTCTTGCTGAATATGATCGCCGCGACGATTGCCTTGCTGGCTGTTCGATTGTTGTGGGGACCGTTCTCGGCGCTGACAGGCTGGGAAATTCCACTGTCTTTCCTGTATTCACCCGACTTCTGGCAATGGTGGATTGCGCTGTTGGTCACTGGGACCTTGGTTTCAGGATTCTATCCAGCCATCATCCTTTCTTCTTTCAAACCCATCGCCGTATTGAAGGGGAGACTCATCCGGTCTTCGGGTGGTAACATCATGAGAAAATCGCTGGTGATTTTTCAGTTTGTCGCTTCGGTTTTTCTCATCTGCGGATCCATCATTGTCTATCAGCAGCTTCAATTCATGAAACAGAAGGACCTCGGATTTACAATAGACAAGACGCTCGTGCTCAAAGGTCCTGGAATCATCGACACGCTGTTCAAAGAAAAGTTGGAGACATTCAAGACTGAAGTCCTCCGCATACCGGGCGTAAAGACCATGACGGCCTCTTCGAATATCCCTGGCGATGAGATTTATTGGACGGGTGCCGTCCGGCGACTGTCGGGTACTCATCGCAGCGGAATCACCGAGTCGCACGTAGCGGTTGACTATGACTTCGTTTCGTCCTTTGAAACGAAGATGATTGCCGGTCGGTCGTTTGACCGAAAATTTCCCGGTGATGAAGACCGAGTCGTTATCAATCGAGCCATGGCCGAGGCACTGGAATTCAAGGAACCGGGGTCAGCCATCGGTGAGAAATTGAACGATGCTGGCGATACGGTCGAAGTAATCGGGGTCATGGAAAATTACCACCAGATGTCGCTCAAGAACAAAGTGGCACCCATCGTGTTCCGCCTGGTCCCGGTCGCATCGAACCGATTCCACTCGATAAAAATGGAAACGGAAAACTACAAGGAAGTTCTGGCTGCGCTGGAGGCCCCCTGGAATGCAATATTTCCCGGGAATCCCATCGACTACTTCTTTCTGGATCAATTCTTCAACCGCCAATATGAAAAGGATGATCGCTTCGGTCAGGTGTTTAATTTGTTCACTGCGCTGGCGATTTTCATTGCGACCATGGGCCTCTTTGGACTGGCGTCTTTTATGGCTGTGCAACGAACCAAGGAAGTCGGTATCAGAAAAGTGCTGGGATCTTCGGTTTCGGGAATTGTGTTGCTGTTGTCCAGGAGTTTTCTCCAGCCGGTTGTCATAGCCAATCTTATTGCCTGGCCTCTTGCCTGGTGGACAATGACAAAGTGGTTAGAGACATTTCCTTACCGTATTACCATGAATCCGTTGATCTTCCTTCTGGCTGGGGCCCTGACTACCGTTATTGCGTTGGTGTCGGTAAGTTCTCAAACGTTTAGGACCGCTCTAACAAAGCCAGCAGAGACATTGAAGCACGAGTGAGCGGGATATTGTCTTTTAGAGGTATTATGTAATTTATGTAACCTTGGACAGGTCTAACCGGTACACCGGATATGCTTAAAAACTACCTCACCATCGCTTTCCGCAATGTTTTCAAGGACAAGGTGTTTTCGGCCATCAACATCCTTGGGTTGGGCATCGGACTGGCGGCATGCTTGCTCATCTTCCAGTTCGTCAGTTTCGAGTTGAGCTACGATAGTTTCAACGAGAAATTGGAAAGAACCTATCGGGTCACGAATGACAGGTTTCAGCAAGGCAAACTCATTCAACATGGCACGATCACCTACCCCACGATAGGTCCAACCATGGCGAAGGACTACGACGAAATAGAGAATTATACGCGGCTTATGCCCGGAGGCGACCTGAATGTCAAGGCTGACGACAGGATTTTCAAGGGCGACAATACGCACTTCGCTGATGAACACTTTTTTACTGTGTTCAGCTTTCCGCTTCTCGCCGGTGACCGAAAGACATCGCTCAAGGATCCCTACACCATCGTATTGACAGAAAAAACGGCCGACCGCTACTTTGGCAAAACTGACAACACCTACTCCGGTGTGCTGGGCAAAGTAATCTATTGGGGGCTGGATCCGCAGCCCTTCAAGGTCACCGGGGTGTGCGGCAATGTCCCTGAAAATTCTCACATCCAGTTCGATGCCCTCGTTTCGTATGCAACCCTCGTCAAGGCGGAGCCTGATGCTGACAACAGCTGGCAATGGTCGGACATGCGCCACTACCTTGTACTCAAACCTGGTGTCGACTACAAATTGCTGGAGGGCAAGTTTGAGGCATTCAGTAACCGGTATTTTGAAGGCGACAAGGTTTCCGGCAGCATAGAGAAATTTTACCTTCAGCCGCTGAAAGATGCGCACTTGTTCTCCGACTACGAATACGACATTGCCAAGATTGCCAGCGGCAAGGCCGTTTGGGCCATGGTGGTTGTGGCAGTATTCATACTAATCATCGCCTGGATCAACTACATCAACCTGACAACATCCAAAGCACTGGAACGTGCCAGGGAGGTTGGACTCAGAAAAGTGATGGGTGCGGTAAAAGGACAACTCATCAGGCAATTCATTATTGAATCTTCCCTCATCAGTGCACTGGCGTTTGTGACTGCGATCATCCTGGTCATCCTGGCACAATCATCATTCAATACCCTCGTGGGAAGCAACCTGTCGTGGTCGACGGTGATCCCGTTGATGAGTACAAAATCTCTACTATTGGTTCTTGGACTCGTGTTGGCAGGCGTCCTTGCTTCAGGTTTCTACCCAGCCTTCGTCCTTTCTTCGTATCAACCGATAACAGTCTTGAAGGGTAAGTTTCAGCGATCGGCCGGAGGCGCCATCTTGCGTAAATCCCTGGTGGTCTTTCAGTTTACTGCATCGGCCTCACTGATCATCGGAACGCTCATAGTTTCTGAGCAGCTTCAATTTATGAACGAAGCAGACCTCGGCTTCAACATCCGTAATACGCTCATCGTTGAGGCTCCCGAACGTACACCGTGGGACTCAACTTTCATTGGTCGTGTGGAGTCATATAAGCATGCGTTGTCTCAACTCAGCGGGGTCATTGGCGTGACGACAACGGGTCGTCTGCCGGGTGATCGGCTTGGAAGAAATTTCAACCACCGGCTGGCCGATCAACCGTCTGATACGAAACTAACGATGAGTGTGCAGCAAGTGGATTATAGTTTCTTTGAGACATATGGTGTGCAGGTCATAGCCGGCAGGGCCTTCACGCCAGCGGATCACAAGGTGCGTTGGCAGGATCTCAATACGATCGTAATCAACGAAAGTGCTGTCAGGCTTCTGGGCGTTGACAAACCTGAAAATGCTATCGGAAAGGAAATGGTCTGGTCAAATAACAACCGGAAGTGGACCATCGTTGGCGTTGTAGGTGATTTCCACCAGGAGTCATTGCGAAAGCCAAGGGAAGCCATGGTTTTTCGGCCTTCCTATGACACAGGCAACCCAACTTCAATTAAACTGGATGCTGAGCAAGTGAATGATATGCCAGCCTTGATCGCCGAAGTTGAGGCCGTTTATCAACGATTCTTCCCGGACAATGCCTTTGCCTACTTCTTTCTTGAAGACCGCTACCGCCGCCAGTATGTTGACGATAACCGCTTCGGCAGCATTATCGAGGTGTTTACGTGGCTTGCCATTGTTATTTCCTGCCTTGGATTGATTGGCTTATCATCCTACACGGCGGTGCAACGGACAAAGGAGATCGGTATCCGGAAAGTGATGGGTGCTTCACTTACCAGTATTGTTACACTCCTCTCCACTGAATTTGTTCGGCTGGTAGTGGTGGCTTCCGTGCTGGCACTACCTATCGCCTATTTTGCAATTCGAAATTGGCTGGAAGGCTATGCATACCGCATCACGCCGGGAATTCTCTCGTACGCACTTCCTATTATCATGATCTTGCTCATTGCTGCTTTGACCATGAGCTTTCATGTCGTAAAAGCTGCACTAACTAATCCCGTGGATACGTTAAAGTACGAGTAATGATATCTTCCGAGACTGGCAGGGAGAATGAGTCATTTACAGAAGTATTTTGCCCTTGGCTGCGGATTGCCGATTTTCTGTCTTCAAATGGACTTTTCATGTACTGGAACGGTCATGAAAAGTCTATTCAACACGTTTTAATATCAGCTGAACTCAAAATCAGAAACCTCTAATGGTTGCCAACTACTTTAAAACCATCTTCCGGCACTTGCTCAAAACCAAGTTCATCTCTCTACTCCGCTTGTCAGGGCTCACCGTTGCCCTCTTCAGCTTCTTTGTGATATCGGTTTACATTTCCTACCAGTTATCGTTCGATCGGTTTCACACCGATGCTGACAACATCTACCGTGTCAACAGTATCCGTTCTGAAAACGGTCACTTGCAGCAATATGCCGTCGTGCCACCTGCCCTTGGGACTGCGATGCAGAGTGAAATTCCGGAAGTCCTTGCCATGTCTCGTGTAAGTATTGCTGGCCGTCAGCTGGTCCGTTACAAAGATCAACTGCTGCGTCCGAATGGCTTTGTCGAAGTAGACAGCAGTGTCTTCGACGTGTTAACCTTCCGGTTTGTTCAGGGGAACCGTCATGCCCTGGATATGCCGGGATCGGTTGTATTGACCCAATCATTGGCCGGCCAAATCTACGGTGATGAGGATCCACTGGGGAAGACTCTGACTTTTGTTGAACGATTTGGGAGAACGCTTACCGTGACGGGCGTTGTAGAGGACTGGCCAACCAATGCACACCTTGATATCCGTGCCCTTCTTGGTCGACGGGAATTGGCCGATAGCCTGGAGCTTTCCGACAGTGAAACATGGAGTCAAGACACGTTCACGCATCTGTATGTCAGGCTGAGCCCGTCAGCCGAAATCGGAAGTTTTGCCGGGAAAGTGAAACCGCTTCTGGAAAAGAATCTTCCGAGGCGTGAAGACGGCAGCGAAAAGGCCTTCGGTGTTTTTCTTCAACCCGTGACAGGAATCTATTTTGCTCCACCCATGAAAATGGAATTCACCAGGAAAGGTAACATCGTTTATGTATATGGTTTTGCCATCCTCGGTATATTCCTGCTAATCATCGCGACCATCAACTACCTCAATCTTTCCTACGCTGACATGAGTACCCGCATCAAGGAAATGGGAATCCGAAAGATACTGGGAGCAGGAAGGAAGCAAATCACGATCCTGGTAGTTATTGAGGTTCTTGTGATTTGTACAGGTGCCCTTCTCCTCAGTCTCGGTTTCGTTTACTTGTTGTTTCCGGAGATTCAACGACTGCTGGAGTTGAATCTCCGGCTGAACATGCTCTTGGATTTCAGAATTCTTCTTGCTGCCGGTCTTGCGATTACCGGAATCGTCATGGGTGCTTCTCTGGCGCCAGCTCTTTTCCTTTCTGGGGACACATCGGCAAAGAACCTTTCAGCCGCCAGAATACTCGGTGGCACCTCGGGCCGTGGATTCCTGCTTCTTGTGCAATTTTCAATTTCCATACTTTGTGCGTGCGTCACCTTGGTTGTGGGCAGGCAGTTGGACTTCATTCAGCAGTCTGATATCGGGTATGATCGCAGCCGTGTAGTCGCTATGCTCATGCCTGATCGGTACCCGGTTGAGCAAGCCCCAGTGCTCAAGAACACGATCGCTGCACTCGCGGGGGTTGAATCGGTTTCTTTTTCATACTATTTGATTTCAGGTGCGCCATACCTGAAGGGTTGGTACCGTGCAGAAATTGAAGGTCAAATGAAGCCCCTGATGATCAACGAAGTATTTGTTGACCACGATTTTCTACGGACCATGTCTATCCCGGTAGTCGCCGGAAGAAACTTTGACTTGAATAATCCCATGGATTCAAAATCAGCCTTCATTATTAATGAAACAGCTGCGAGAGAATTCGGATGGGAGGACCCAATCGGAAAAAGATTCAGCGTGGGATATGATGAAGAGGCGGGTGCATGGCAAGGCGCCATCGTCGGCGTTGTACAAGATTTTCATATTCGCCCCCTTCAGGAGCGGATGGAGCCTCTGGTGATGCGACTTCAGTTTGACCATTGGCCCGGATACTGGCTCAATGTTAAGGTTATGGGACCGATGGAAGAAACCCTGACCGCGATCAAGTCAGCCTATGAATCCGTTTTACCAGGATACCTCGCCGACACCAGGCTTTTGGAGGATGCATACAAGCGTCAATATCAGCAGGAAGCGAAGGCGCAAACGGCACTGCTGTTCGGAACATGGATGATAGTTATTATTTCGTGCATGGGGATATTTTCTCTAGCTATGTACCTGTCGATTCAGCGAACGAAAGAATTTGGAATACGGAAAGTGCTCGGCGCTACTGTCCAGCAAATCACTTCACTCCACGTGAATTATTTCCTGAGGATCGCGATGGTGGCCAATATTCTCGCCCTTCCTGTTGCCTGGTGGATTGCCGGAGAGTGGTTGAGCGGTTTCGTTTACCGGACTGATTCTGGGTTGGAGCTTTTCGGAAGTGTGGGCGTTATTTCATTCGTACTCTTGATCCTGACGGCTGGGTACGCTGCCATTCGGGCAGGCATGACAAACCCGGTTGATGCCATCAAAACTCAATAATTCCTCTTTACACTCGTCTTTACTGACATCTCCCTGACAACCTGATAGAGAAACTCCTGCCCTTCGTAAAATGAAACAATCCCGATGCGCTCATCCCTTCCATGAGCGCGTACATCAGTTATTTCTCCAAATATTCCTGACACACCATAGGTAGGAATTCCAAAGTTGCGCAAGTAGGCTCCGTCGGTAGCACCGGTCGACATGGTTGGGACAACAGGAACACCCGGCCACATTTGCTTTGTCACTTTTTCGATCGGACCAAAAACTTCCGGATTCATGGGTGATGGGGGACTGGGTTTGGCAACCTGCATGGGCGTGACGGATATGGTGTTGTCGGCAAAAACCCCGACAAGCGTCTCACGTATTTTTTCTGGATCCTCGCCGGGAAGAATTCGGCAGTTCACCACCGCAGAGGCAGTCTGGGGTAAAGCATTTTCAGCATGGCCACCGCTGAGCATCGTGGCAACACACGTGGTGCGCAGGAGTGCATTGTAGTTGGGGAAAACGGCAAGACGAGCCACTGCATCAGCGGGTGGAGGTGTCTGCAGTATGCCCATCATGTCGGCGGCCAGCTGACCGCTCTCCAGTTTTGATGAGCGCTCGAAATAAACGCGCGTGCCTTCATTGAGGTTTACCGGGAAATCAAATTTGGCGAGATTGTCCAGTGCGTGAGCAAGGCGATAGATCGCGTTGTCTTTGCGCGGCTGCGAACTGTGTCCACCGCGATTCTTGACTTCCAGTTTAAAACTCTGAAATACTTTCTCGCTTAACTGAACTTGATTCAGAATCTTTTTCCCATCCTGTGCCTGTCCGCGACCACCTTCATTGAGGGCAAACTCTGCCTGAATGAGCTGTGGGTGGTTCTTGAGCAGCCAGTCCACTCCGTTGTGCGGTCCGCCTTCCTCATCGGCCGTGAGCGCAACGATGATGTCGCGCTCAGGTACAATCCCCTCTTTCTTCATACGAATCAGGTTGGCAACAAAAATGGCAGCCATGGCTTTGTCGTCGCTTGATCCACGGGCATAGTAGAATCCATCAATCTCTTCAAATTTAAACGGGTCTGTACTCCAGTCCTCACGAAGTGCCTCCACCACGTCGAGGTGAGCGAGGCAAAGGATGGGCTTGCGCTTGCCGGTACCGCGGAGGGTTGCTACCAGGTTACCCTTGCGGGGATGCGCGCCGCCGATGAAAATATCTTTATCCGTAAAGCCCACTGCCCGCAAACGCACAGCCATGGCCTCAGCAGCCAGCGTTGTGTTACCGTTGGCTTCGGTGGTATTGATTTCAATGAGCTCTTTGAAAATGTCGCGGGTGAGCTGCTTGTCGGATTGTGCCAATAGTTGATTGACGAATAGAAGGCCAGCCGTCAGAAGCACAAGTGTCTTGATTCGTTTCATAGCCAGGAAATGATTGTTTTCTGAAAGATAGACAATCTTTGACAGTGGACTTTCACTGCCTGCAGCTGACTTCTCGGAGGGACAAGCCAAGAGCCAAAAGCCAATACCCAACAGCCACTACTTCGGGACGCTCAACCGAATCAGGTTCAGCACAGCCACCGAAGCCATCCGGATGTTGATCATCCTGTCCTTACTTAACAATAGCTTCCGGGTAACCGTATGATGCTTGTCCGAATAGGCTATCCAAACGAGACCCACCGGTTTGTCGGTAGTAGCGCCACCAGGTCCCGCAATCCCACTGGTCGCTACACCGATATCGCTGTTGAATTTTGCCCTTACGATGTTAGCCATTTCAACAATGGTAGGTTCGCTTACGGCACCATTTTTCTCCAGCACCTCAGGCCTGACACCCAACTGTCGCATCTTGATTTCGTAAGCGTAGGGCACCATGCTGCCCAAAAAGTAATCCGACGACCCGGGCACACTGGTGATGAGATGGGAAAGATATCCCCCTGTGCAGCTCTCGGCGATTGACAGTGTAAGTTTCTTCGCCCTAAGTATTTTTCCAATGACCTCCTCCAGCGTCTCCTCTCCATCGCCATATACATAGCTTCCGATGATCGGATGAACCGCTGCCTGCTGCGCATCCAGTTCCGCCTTTAGGGTCTCTGAAGAATTGCCAACGGCGGTTAGCCGAAGCTTAACTTCGCCAAGTCCCGGGAGATAGGCGAGCTTGATGTGATCAGGCAGTGCTTTTTCCCAAGCCCCGATTTTTTCAGCCAGTACCGACTCACCCACACCAACGGTTCGAATCATCTGATGTACGATGGTGGGCATCGTAAATGTCTTTCGGAGTTTCGGAATCACCTCCTCATTCATCATTCGCTTCATCTCATGGGGTACACCGGGCATTGATACAAACACTTTTCCATTCTTCTCAAACCACATCCCCGGTGCGGTGCCCAATGCGTTGGTGATTTTCGTGCAGCATGACGGTAGTGCCGCTTGTTGCCGGTTCACCTCTGTCAGTTCGCGCCCGCGACTAACAAAGAACTCCCGCACCTCAGCCAATGCTTCTTCATGAATCTTGAGCTCACACCCGAAGTATTTTGCAAGACATGGCTTCGTGAGATCGTCACTTGTCGGTCCAAGCCCACCGGTGATCAGGATGATGTCGGCCCGAAGTTCGGCCTCAGCGAATGCAGCGAGAATTTCGGGCTCTTGATCACCTACGGTTGTTTTGCGGATTACGCGAACGCCAACCTGATCCAGCGCTATGCTCATCCATTGCGCATTGGTATCGACAATCTGACCGAAGAGAATTTCGTCGCCAATGGTAAGAAGTTCCGCAAGAATGGGTCGCATGGACAGAGGGTCAGGGTTCAAATATAGTTGACAAATTCCAATGGCAGGCCCGCGGGGTTGATACTTATACTTTGGCGTGTAACTTCGTAACATGGATAATCAGGAATTTTCTGCTGTTGACCATCAGAAAGAAATTTATCTGCGCGGATTTTCCGGAATCACACCCCTGGTGCCTGTCGATTGGCATCAATTGGAAGCGAAGGCACGGGCGCATATGAGCCGGGCCGCTGATGCCTACGTCACCGGAGGAGCGGGACTCGAAAGTACGCTGGCCTCCAACCGTTCCGATTTTGAAGGGATCAGGATCGTGCCCCGTATGTTGCGCGACACCAGCAAGCGTGATATGAGCATCCAACTCTTCGGGCATCGGTTTCCGTCACCATTGATGCTCTCTCCGGTTGGGGTTCTTGAAATGGTCCACACCGAGGCGGATGTTGCGGTTGGTCGGGCCGCCGCCTCTCTGGGCGTACCCTATATCTTCAGCAACCAGGCGAGCAAGCCGATGGAAAATGTTGCGGCCGTGATGGGTAATTCCCCACGCTGGTTTCAGCTGTACTGGAGCAAGTCGAATGACCTTGTTGCAAGTTTCGTTCAGCGCGCAGAGAAGGCAGGATGTAGTGCCATCGTTGTCACCCTGGATACTTCGCACCTGGGCTGGCGGGCACGCGACCTCTCGCTAGGCTATTTGCCTTTTCTGGAGGGTAAAGGCATTGCACAGTATACCAGCGATCCCGTCTTTCAACGTTTGATGGATGAACACGAACCTGCGGCCACAAGGCCGGGTATTACGCTTGAGTTGTTGGCCGGTGTGGTCCGCATGGTTAATTCCTACCCTGGAGGTAACTTCTTCAGCAAACTGAAATCCGGGAGACCGATGAAAGCCGTTCAGAAGTTTACCGCCATCTATTCAAATCCCTCGCTGACATGGGACAACCTATCCTTTCTCCGGCAGCATACCAAGCTACCCATACTCCTGAAAGGAATTCTTCATCCTGATGATGCGGTTCTAGCTGTCGATCATGGCATTGACGGAATAATTGTTTCAAACCATGGTGGCCGGCAGGTGGATGGTTCCATCAGCAGCATGGGTGCCTTACCCGCCATTGCCAAGAGCATTGACGGACGAATCCCAATATTACTTGATGGTGGTGTTCGGGGTGGTGCGGACATGTTCAAGGCGCTCGCTCTTGGTGCCACCGCAGTGTGTATTGGAAGACCCTATGTCTACGGCCTGGCGCTGGCCGGCAGCGCAGGGGTGCAAGAGGTGTTGAAAAATATCATGGCAGAGTTTTATTTCACGATGGGATTGGCTGGAATTAACAGTGTCAGGGAGATCACCCGCGATACATTGGCACCATAAAACCAATACCTTTGCCGGATATGCCCTTCGAATTCCTGAAGAAGATCCTCCTCATGGTTGCTTTCCTGGCAGTCGTTCCGGCCCATGCGCAATTTTGGAAGAAAATCCTTGCTACCCCGGGAACGCCTACGGCCGCTGAAGTGACCCAGGGGCTGAAAGAAGCACTGACGCAGGGCACCAGAAAGGGCGCTGACCAAGTCTCCAAACTGGACGGCTACTTCAAGAACCCGGAGATCAAGATTCCCTTTCCTCCTGAGGTTTCAGTGGTGGAGACCAAAATGCGCATGCTTGGCTTTGTCTCACAAGTGGATGAATTTGTTCTCTCACTCAATCGGGCTGCTGAAGATGCCGCAAGGGAAGCGGCCCCCATTTTTGTGTCAGCCATTCAGAAGATGACCATCGACGATGCGTACGGAATTCTCAAAGGTCAGCCGGATGCCGCCACGCAGTACCTGAAGCGCACCACCTCGCCACAGTTAAAAGAGAAATTCAAACCTGTCGTGCAGAATTCATTGAATAAAGTGAATGCCACGAAATACTATGGTGATCTCGTAGGCAGTTATAACCGCATCCCCTTTGTGACGAAAGTTAATCCAGACCTGAATGCCTATGCTACCGACATGGCCATCCAGGGGTTGTTCGTGATGATAGCCAAAGAGGAGGCGAACATCCGTAGGGACCCAATGGCGCGCACCACCGATTTGTTAAAAAAAGTATTTAACCAGAAATAATAATCCAGACATGACACTATTTGCCAAACACCAGCCTACGTTGAATCAAGCCGTCAAGGCGCTGCATGATCGTGTGTTCTACGCCGCCTTCCCTGAGAACCCATCGCCGGCAGTCTATGGTGAAACGGCAGATGCGGACGGAAAAGCAAAATTCAGCGCCCTTTGTGGAAATAAATTCACCGACCTACAGCAGTCAGGCGAAGATGGATGGGCAGGGCAGGAGGAATCACCTTACCTGCAGGAGGCACTCAGAATTTCGTATCCAACCTTCAACGTGCCCAAGTTGATTGACCGGTCCACCAAAGCATTCCACCTCTGGAGGAAAGTTTCTGTCGACGACCGTGCGGGCATGCTCATGGAATCGCTGGAGCGAATGAAGTCCCGATTCTTTGAGATTGCCTACGCGACGATGCACACCACCGGCCAGGGCTATATGATGGCCTTTCAGGCTTCAGGTCCCCATGCAGCCGACAGGGCGCTTGAAGCGATTGCTGCCGGCTATGAAGAGCTTGGTCGCTTTCCGTCGTCTGTGGTATGGGACAAGCCTATGGGCAAATTCAACATCCAACTGAAAAAGGAGTGGCGTGCGGTGCCAAAAGGCATCTCAGTGGTCGTTGGTTGCTCGACCTTCCCAACCTGGAATTCGGTCACAGGGATCTATGGAAGTCTGATGACAGGCAACTCCGTCATTGTCAAGCCCCATCCCGGAGCGATCTTACCGATAGCGATTGTTGTTGCTGAAATCCAGAAGGTGCTCGTAGAAAATAATCTCGATCCCAATGTCTGCCAGCTGGCGGTAGACACCTTTGATAAGATGATCACAAAAGAACTCGCCGAGCATCCCGATGTGAAGCTTATTGACTTTACCGGCAATTCGGCCTTTGGTTCGTACTTGGAGGGCATTGTTGGCAAGTCTGTATTCACTGAGAAGACCGGCGTCAATTCTGTCATTCTTGATTCCGCCGAGGACATTGACAAAGTGGCGGCCAATTTGGCTTTTTCAGTGAATCTATACAGTGGCCAGATGTGCACGGCCCCGCAAAATTTTTATATCTCCAGGAATGGTATCAACACACCGGCTGGCAATGTTTCCTTTGACCAGTTTGCGCAGAAGTTCGTTGAAAATCTCAACTCGCTGGTTGACAATCCGAAGGCAGGCCCTTTTGTGTTGGGAGCTATTCAAAACAAGAAGACCAAAGAGCGCGTAACCGAATCAGAAGGCCTTGCTGGAAAAGTGTGGTTGAAGTCCCGCGCCTTCGAGAACCCGATGTTCAAGAATGCCCGCCTTACCACGCCAGTTGTTGTGGAGGTTGATGCTGCCAAAAAAGAAATCTTTAGCAAAGAACTTTTTGGTCCCATAGCCCTGCTCATCAAAACCAATGACACGGACCAGTCGATCGCTTTGGCCAAAGAGATGGCCATGAAACATGGAGCCATCTCCTGCGGTGCTTATACCACGGACCCTGTTGTTCGTGAAAAAATTGCTGATGAGATGAGCCTTGCCGCAACGCCGGTGTCATTTAACCTGACCGGCGGCATTTACATGAACCAGAATGCGGCATTCTCTGACTTTCATGTTACCGGTGGCAATCCCTCGGGTAATGCCTCGTTCACCAACCCGGAGTATGTCACTAGACGGTTTACGTGGGTTGGGCACCGCGAGCCTGTAGGAAAATAACTTTTTCTCTGCGTACCTCTGTGTATTTCTCAGCGCAACTCCGTGTAACCCAGAATCTCCCCGTCAGCTGCGGTTCAACTTTGGTCCAGCAAGCCAGGATTTAGTTGCTCCTCAACGCAACCTTCAACCGGATATTTCAGTCTAATACCCGGTCTTAAATTACTTTATGTTCAAGCAACTTTTAATGACAGTGGCGGCCATGATCATGGCCAACGTGACTTTTGCGCAGGGTGTTGGCATCCCTTCAAAGTCGGGTGGCATTGGGTTTGGCAACCTTCCCAAATTCACAGGCATCCGTTTCAACTTTAAGGACCGCGACCTCGTCGCCGTCAACGGTATCAATGTTACTGCGTGGATGCACAAAGATGAGGACGCCATGTCAGGCACAGTTAACGGGATCGCTCTGGGTGTGCCTTTGTCAGCCGGAGCTGGAAGCGTGCATGGCCTGGGTATCGGAATATTCGGTGTAGGTGCGCGCAGAAACCTGTACGGCGTCAATGTGGGAGGACTTGGTGTGGGAGCGGGTGGTAACGTTAAAGGTGTCAATGTGGGTGGTCTGGGTGTCGGTTCTGGAGGCAGTCTTTGGGGTATCAATGTCGGTGGTTTGGGAGTCGGTTCTGGTGGGAATGTGAAAGGCATTAATGTCGGAGGTCTTGGTGTTGGCGCGGGTGGGAGCCTGTCTGGTATCAACGTCGGTGGCCTGGGGGTTGGCTCTGGCGGCAAAGTGTCAGGAATAAATATTGGTGGCCTGGGTGTAGGATCCGGCGGAGGCCTGTCTGGCCTTTCCATCGGAGGGATTGGTGTTGGATCCGGTGATCGGGTCAGCGGTATCACGATCGGCGGTATCGGCGTTGGCGCGGGTGGTTCGGTGAATGGCCTCGCCGTGGCCGGCATTGGTGTCGGCGGACCGAGCGTGCGCGGGGTCATCGTAGCGCCGGCAGCCGGTGGAAACAATGTCATTGGAGTAATGCTGGCGCCGGCCTACTTCCGTGTTGGTGACAAGGACGATGCTGAGGAAAATGTGAACGCTACGATGAAAGGCCTCTCGGTCAGTGTATTCAACCATATCATGGGAAGCCACAGCGGAGTATCGATTGGCATTTTTAACTACGCCTACGCACAGCGAGGGTTGCAATTGGGCGTTCTCAACTATGTGAAGAACAATCCGAAGGGGCTGCGATTGCTGCCGGTTTTCAATACCAGCTTCTAGTCTTCACGCAATCACTTTAAGAAACTTTCGATACGGGTTTTGACTGCCGCCTTTTCCGCGGTCGTCATGGAGGTATCAGCGTCGAGAAGGGACAGAGATTGATTGAAGAACGACTTGGCTTTATCGGTTTGGGTATTCAGTTGTGCTGACCTTCCCTGGTAGTACTTCGCAAGAGCTGATTGTGGGAAGTCCGTTGCAAACATTTCTGAAATTCCAGACATGGCGGGCTTGTCCTGACGGTTAAAGCTCTCGAGAAAAAGCGTTCGATAAGATGGGTTGGAGATTGGGAAGGCATTATCCTGTTTTACTTTTTGATGTGCATCAATGAGCCCATCAATTCCCCTGGAGGCTAGCACCTTCTGCCAGTAATCCAGAGGGAGCGGAGAGAGAGCTTTCTTTCGGAATGTTGAGGATTCAATACAATCTGATAGCCAGGGGTATTGTTTACCAAGGGCACTAATCATTTCTGGATTTTGAAGATTGTCTGTGAAAGCCATGCTCAGAAATGTCCTGGTGTACAATAGAATGGCCTCCGAATTGTCACCGGGTCTCGGCTTCGAAGGGCCCAGCACATGAGGAATGCTGTTGTCCAATGAACCGAAGATGCCAAAGAAGGCGTGGTCCATATTCTTAAGCGACACCAGGTATCGATCGGTGTATTCGCAAACATCAAACCAATCAATATTGCCCCCAGCGTCTGCCGGGTTGTAGATATGAAGGATCGGCATGTTCACTTTTTCGATGGTATAAAAGGGATGTGCATCCAGGAGTTGCGGCCCAAATGTTGAGCCAATGCCTCCATCGAGACTGACAACACACCGCACCAGTGGATTTCTTACGGCAAGACCAACCGCAGACTGTCCGCCGAAGCTCAGCCCGACAATACCAATTCCCGCAGGTCTCACTTTCAGTCGACGCACCAATGCATCCAACGCAAATTCCATGTCCCGCATTTCTGTTTCCATGCCCAACACGCTGACGTCGAACGTATTTTGGCGGTATCCTTTGTAGGGTGTATTAACAACGATCATTCCATGACTGGCGAGGTATTCGCCCATTTGCGCATACTGCAGTGCTGATCCATGAACAAGCATGACAACAGGATATTCTCCATACTTGAACGGAGCCGACCGCTTCCCCTTCATGGGATTTTTCTTGGCGAGGAACGACTTCCAGGCCTCCATATTCGCCCCCTCGCTGGCTGGATACTCAAGAAACCGCTCTACGGTTGTGGCTCTGGCTTCTGTCCCTGCAGTGCTATCCTCTTCTCCTTCGAGGTACAAGTAGTCGTTAAAAGTCATCACTGATTCCTTGCCGGGAACAGCAGGATACCAGAAGTTTACCTGAACAGCCCGTCCCAACTGAGGATTATTTCTTGATGGTCGGGAGAAGTCAGTCTCCAGGACTGATTGAAAACCGACATCATGCGGCCCGTAGGAGAGGTGCCGAAAACCTTGAGCTCCCGCAAAGTGCGGGAAGACCCATGCGAAAAGGAAAATCAAAGTTGGGGTATGCATAAGTAACGCTTATCGGGTTTAGCTGACAAACGTTCCTTGCAAGGACTTGGTTGGGAAAGTGTGTTGAAAGGTCGGCATCACTGTACAACCACTATCTTTGATTGTGCAGTCCACCCATCACATTCTCCTGGTTCGCCCGGTTTCACCAGCCTTCAACCCCGAGACAGCATCATCAAATGTGTTTCAGCGAAAGCCCGGTATGGATGATCAGACCACACTGCGCAAGGTTCAGGATGAGTTTGATGCTTTCGCCGCAGCACTTCGAGCAAGAGGTATCGATGTCATGGTTGTAGACGACACCACATCACCAATCAAGCCAGACGCGGTATTCCCTAACAACTGGATCTCGTTTCATTCCGATGGCAGGGTTATCCTTTACCCCATGCAAGCCAGGAGTCGTCGGCTTGAGCGCAGGTTGGATATCCTGGAGAAATTGAAGGACAAGTTCCTGATCAGCGAGGTCATTGATTTGTCTGAGTACGAAATGAAGGGCCAGTACCTGGAAGGCACCGGAAGCATGGTGTTTGATCATGTCAACAAGGTTGCCTACGCCGGCCTGTCGCCGAGGACGGATAAGGAATTGTTTATCAGTGTCTGCGGGTCGTTGGGCTACCGTCCTGTCTGCTTTCATGCGCGCGATGAACATGGTAGGGAAATTTATCACACCAACGTGATGATGTGCGTGGGTGAGGGGTTTTGTTTGATCTGCCTGACTTCAATCACCGACCTTGCCGACCGGAAGCATGTGGTGGATAGTCTCCGGGATACTGGCCATGCCATCATCGAGATCACTTATGATCAGATGAATCACTTTGCCGGAAATATGCTAAGTGTTCGTACCAAAGATGATGCAGCTGTCCTGATTTGTTCGGCGCAAGCTGCCGATAGCCTCACCGCGGAACAGAAGCAGGTAATATCACGCTATGCCGAATTGTTGGCGCTCCCCATTCCCACCATCGAGATGCTGGGGGGAGGAAGCGCTCGGTGCATGATGGCGGAGGTGTTTTTGCCGGAGCGGGAGTAAAATATTGATATTCCAGTGAAGAACATTCCATGAGGCAAGCTGTCTATGCAGTTGGTTTGATGCAAGGCCTGCCAATCTTTTGCGGCAGTTTTTTGGCAGATATCCATTTTGAAATATCTTTGCGCTCCAATTCGGGGGATTAGCTCAGCTGGTCCCGATGCAATCGGGACGCTTCCATGGGCAAGTTTCCTTGGATGGGTAAGTGGGGCGGTTTTGAAATAGGAGCCCATCTTATTGGGGGATTAGCTCAGCTGGTCCCGATGCAATCGGGACGTTTCCATGGGCAAGTTTCCTTGGATGGGTAAGTGGGGCGGTTTTGAAATAGGAGCCCATTTTATTGGGGGATTAGCTCAGCTGGCTAGAGCGCTTCCATGGCATGGAAGAGGTCATCGGTTCGAATCCGATATTCTCCACAAGGGTCTTGAATGAGCCCCTTATTACGATGTCGTATTTCGTTTACATCTTGTATTCAAAGACGGCGGATCGGTACTATGTGGGCGAGACGGCGAATGTGTCGGAGAGGCTCAAATCTCACTTGTCAGGAATTTCCAAGTACACCTCGATTGCTAACGACTGGGAGGTTGTCTATACGCAAGAATTCTCAACGCGTTTGGAGGCCATAAGGCGAGAAAGAGAGATCAAGAGGATGAAGAGTCGCAAATACATAGTTTCCATCGTGCAAAGAGGATAGCTCAGCTGGTCCCGACGAGTCGGGACGCTTCCATGGCATGGAAGAGGTCATCGGTTCGAATCCGATATTCTCCACACAAACGCACGAGTCAATCGTGCGTTTTTTGTTTTGAAGCGATACTACTTTTTTCCTCGCCCCCAGCCCCTAAAGGGGGAGTGAGATCAGATTAATTCAAAGACCAAACCCATTGATTCCATTTTTGGACAGGGTTCCACCGTAGCTTACCAAGCCAGCTCACATAACCAAAATAGTCGCCCCCCTTTAGGGGCAAGGGGCGGGGTGTGATCAACGTCAGGTTCCCGAAGTAAGTACCAATGTCTAGAGGATTGGACTGTGTGATTGTCATCTCCTCAGCTTCTTTCTGGGCGCCTCGCACTTGAAGGTTGCCAGCGACACAACCTGTCAAAGGCCATGTTTACTTTGGCAAGATCAACGTTCTAGCAGGCCATTGAGCCTGAAACGAAGAACCATAGGCCGTACCTTTTCCACCTCGCTCAAAAATTTGTAAATAGTCCAACCGTAATTCCAGCGCCTGAAAACATTCACCCTATACCGTTCCTCTGCCGGCTCCGGCAAGACCCGCACCCTGGCCAAGGAGTATTTGAAATGGGCCCTGCGCAACAAGGCGTACTACTTCCGGCATATCCTGGCGGTGACATTCACCAACAAGGCCACGCAGGAGATGAAGGATCGGGTGCTGGCATACCTCGGCGCGTTCTCGGGTAAGAGCACAAAGTCATGGCCTGACGCGGAACAGCTGGCCGTGGAACTGAAAACTGAACTCGGCCTGGACGATCTGGCCTTCCGCCAAAACAGCAGCGAGCTGCTGACACTCATCCTTCACCAGTACGATCAGTTCTCCATCAGCACCATCGACGCATTCTTCCAACGCGTCATCCGGGCCTTTACGCGTGAGTCGGGACTCATCGGCGACTACCGACTGGAAGTTGAACAAGAGGCGGTACTCAAGGAAGTTGTTGACAGCCTTATCGATGAGCTGCTGGAAAACCATGAACTCACAGAATGGGTTGTCCGGTTCGCGCAGGACAGCATGGAGTCGGATAAGTCGTGGGATATCCGCAAGCGACTGATTGAATTCTCCAAAGAGATATTCCGCGATGAGTTCAAGTTGATTGAAGAGGAGGTTTATCAGCATACGGGCTCACCGAAATTCTTCTCGGAGTTTCAGGCCGATTTGTTCAAGGTTAAGAACAGTTTTGTTAGCAAGGTCTCTAAACCTGCGAATGAAATTCTGGAAATCCTCCAGGCCCGGGGCTGGGATGGCTCATACTTCAAACACGGAAAGAATTCAGGGCTTGAAACCTACCTGACGAAGTTCGCAAACGCGGACAATCTGAAGGAACTTGATGTCAAAACCCGGATGCGAAATGATTTTGTTTTCGCCAAGAATTGGCCGGGAACAGCTTACCCGCTGCTCGCCCCCGAGATTATCGCGTTGGCTCAGAAAGAGTTTGTTCCACGAATTGAGTTGATCAACAAGACCTTCGACGCGGAATACGCCAGAGCGCTCACAGCTGACGTGGTCCTTCAAAACCTTTATGTTTTCGGCCTCATGGCCGACATCGCCCGCAAACTGAACGAGTACAAAGGGGAGAATAACCTCATGCTCCTCGCCGATGCTCCGAAATTTCTCAACCGCATTATCGGCGACAGCGACACACCGTTTGTTTATGAGAAAGTTGGATCCTTCTACCGCAATTACCTGATCGACGAGTTCCAGGACACCTCAGGGTTCCAGTGGAAGAACTTTCTTCCCCTGCTCACCAACAGCCTCGATCAGGGCTACCTGAGTATGGTCGTGGGTGATGTGAAGCAGGCGATCTACCGGTGGCGCGGAGGCGATCTCAGCCTGCTCGAGCGACAACTGGAGGAGGATATTGGTCGTGAGCGTGTCGATGTAAAAGAACTCGCCAGCAACTTTCGCAGCGCTCAGGAAATTGTTCAGTTCAATAATCTGATTTTTGCACATGCGGCAAATCTGGCTGCAGCCAAAGTAGGCTCGGCTCTTCCTGGCGATGTCTACCGCGATGTGCGGCAATCGTCACCGCTGGGAACTACGGGCTTTGTGAAAGTCAATTTTTTGAAAGAAACCGATGAACTGGGATGGAAGGAGCAGGCGCGTGCAAAGGTGGCCAAGGACCTTGAGCAGCTCCAATTGAATGGCGTAGCGCCGGGTGAGATCGCCATCCTCGTTCGAACCAACAGAGAAGGGCAGGAGATTGCCGCCAGCCTGCTAGAATACAAATTCTCCCAGGAAGCCAAAAAGGATGTGATCTATGAAGTAGTGTCCAATGAGTCACTTCGCATCGACGGCGCGAGCACGGTGAACCTTCTTCTTGGGGCTCTCCGGCATCTTGTCAACGCTGATGACCCCATCGCCCGTGCCCAACTTTCGTACGAATACGCGCGCCTGCATCAACCCAAGCGCTCGCCGTCGGAGGTCTTTGATGTCGCCAACCACGTCTTCTTCGAAAGCCAGCTGCCCGAATCGTTCACAGGCCATAAGCTTTCACTCAAGAAGCTGCCCCTCTTCGAGCTCACAGAAACCCTCATCGGTCTGTTCGACCTCGGACGCATACAGGGCGAATTGGCCTACCTCCAGGCGTTCCAGGATATTGTACTGGATTTCTACACCCGCGAGAAAAATGACCTGGCTGCATTCCTGGGTTGGTGGGAAGAGAATAAGGATTCCGACAAAACATCGATCAAACTTTCAGGCGAAGTCAACGCTGTCAACATCCTCACCATTCACAAAGCGAAAGGACTCCAGTTTCGCTACGTTCTTATTCCATTCTGCTCATGGAGTGTTGATCACGAAGGTTTCAAAACGCAGCTGTTGTGGGTGACCTCAGAGCATGCACCCTACGCCAATGCAGGTCCAATGCCTGTAAAATATTCGTCTACGCTGGCCAAAACAGAATTTAATGGCCCGTACGAGGAAGAGCGCATCAAAGCACACCTGGACAATCTCAATGTATTGTACGTAGCCCTGACACGCGCTGAGCGGGGGATGATCATCACGGCACCTGCCCCGAAGACGCCTGGGCACTCGACATCTATTGCGGCGTGGCTTCACGATTCGATCGTGCAACAAGATGACCTTAATGCAGCCTGGTCTGAGGTCAATATGGAATTGATGATAGGCGAAATGAAGAGCGCTCCCTCAACGCACGGTGCCTCGGCGCCAGCACTTCAACTGACGGACTATACCACGGGCCGTTGGCGCGACAAGCTGGTGATCCGTCAGTCGGGCAACATCTTCTTCGACGGCATGAACCCGGAGACACGGGAACGCATCCGTTACGGCGTTTATCTTCACGCGGTGCTGTCGCGCATCAAGACGCGTGAGGATGTAGATCCGGTGTTTACCCAACTCGTCCATGAGGGCGTCATGACATCGGATGATCGAAAAGAATTAACCGCACAGATGAATGATCTGATGGCTGACCCGGTTGCTGGCAAGTGGTTTAGTGACTCCTGGGATGTGCGCACCGAAGTGCCAATCCTGCTGCCCGGTGGTGCGTCCAACCGCATTGATCGCCTCATGCTCGATGGGAAGAAGGCCGTCGTGGTGGATTTCAAGACGGGCGAGAAATCGAAGGCCGACCAACGACAGGTGGCAGACTATCTAGAAATTCTCAAACAGATGGGATTCACCGACGTGGAAGGCTACCTCTTGTACACGCGCGATGCTGAGATCATTCCTGTTGGTGGCGCAAAACCAAAGCCCGTAAAGGCCCGGAACAAAAATCAACTGGGGTTAGACTTCTAGATATGCAAACGTTTCTTCAGCAACTGGCAGAACGACTCTTGAAAGCGCACCCCGCATTGGATGGGCTGACCATCGTCTTTCCGAACCGGCGTGCGGTGCTCTATTTTCAGAAGCACTTGAGCGACTTGCTCGATAAACCTGTTTTTGCACCGCGTATTGTCACCATTGAAGAATTTGTGTCCGGACTCTCCTCATTGCAAGTTCCCGACCGTCTCGAATTGATCCATCGGTTGTACGCGGTCTATAATGAGGTGATGAGCACACGTCAGGATGGTGAAGAAAATCAACCTGAGCCGTTCGATCAATTCTATTTCTGGGGTGACATGCTCCTTCGCGATTTTGACGAAGTGGACAAGTACAAGGTCGATGCGCCCAAACTCTTCCGCGATCTCAGCCAACAGAAGGAGTTGGACTCAGAATTTGATTTTCTGACCAAAGAGCAACGCGATTACCTCATGACGTTTTGGGGCAATTTCTCCAGCGGCATCAATGAGAACAAGCGCAAGTTTCTGCGCGTATGGCGGCTTCTTCCGAAGGTTTACGAATCGTACCGCGAGCACCTTCTTGGAATGGGTCTGGCGTATGACGGCCTGCTGCACCGTCAGGTGGCCGAGTCGCTGGCTGGCGGTGCGCCGCGCAAGAAGAATGGCAAGGTGATATTTGCAGGCTTTAACGCGCTGACAGGCGTGGAAGAGCAAATCATCAGTCACTTTGTGGCCATGGAAGCTGCCGAGGTCTACTGGGATGTGGATGCTTACTATGTCAACAACACGGTTCAGGAAGCGGGCCGATTCTTCCGGCAATACCAGCAACATCCTGTATTGAAAGACACCTTTCCGGCTGACGTCCCTTCCAACTTCAACCAGCCAAAAGCAGTGAGGGTGATGGGATCGGCGCAGCATGTGGGTCAGGCAAAATTGATGAGCAGGTTGCTCGAGGAAAAGCTGAACGAAGGATTTGATCCCCAGGATACCCTGATTGTTCTCCCGGATGAGAAGCTGCTGCTACCCGTCCTTCACAGTGTTTCAAACCATGTGGAGAAGATGAATGTGACCATGGGATTCCCGTTGGCCAGCACGCCTGTATTCAACCTTGTTGAATTTCTCGTTGAACTTCAGCAGTTCCAGCGCAACGATCATTTCAACCACCGCCAGGTACTCTCGATCCTGTCCCATCCCTACGGTGTGGCCGCCGACCCTTCGCACGCCAACAAGACACGCAAAGCTATTCTGGACAAGAACCAGGTATCTGTTCCGAAAGAGTTTCTCGCGACAGGACCTGTAGCCTATCAGCAAATCTTCCGGCCACTCGGGCGGCAGCATATCCTAATTTATTTACGTGAGGTTCTGATGGAAGTCGGCGCCGTCGAGTCGCTCACCCCGCTGGACAAAGAATATGTCTACCATGCCATCACGTTGGTCAACCGCCTGCAAGAGGTATTGGGTAGCGAGGAAATCGCGGGTGAGGATGTCGCTCAAAAGCAAAAGGAGTCGCTCAAGTCCTTCAGTCGGTTGTTCCGCCAACTGGGGCGATCACAAAAGATTCCGTTCACAGGAGAACCGCTGAAGGGACTTCAGATCATGGGCGTCCTCGAAACCCGTAATCTTGATTTCAAGAATGTATTTATTCTTTCACTGAACGAAGGTGCTCTTCCTTCGTCCGGCGGGAAGGGATCCTACATCCCATATAACATCCGCCGGGCCTATTCACTTCCGACTGCTGAGCACCAGGATGCCATGTATGCCTACCTCTTCTCCCGCGTGCTGCAGCGTGCTGAGAATGTTTACCTGTTCTACAATACCGAACCAGACATTCTCGGACAAGGTGAGATGAGCCGGTTTCTTCAGCAGCTGATGTTTGAATCAGGCTGGAAGGTAAAACCCGAGATACTTCATACGCCCATTCAGCCGCGACCGTTGATGCCCATTGTCATTCGCAAGGATGATCGAGTGCTGCTAGGCTTGACCCGGTTGAATGAGGGAACAACCCGTTCCAAGGGAATATCTCCCTCTGCGCTCAATTCCTACATCGACTGTTCGCTTCAGTTTTACTTCCGGTATGTGACCAAATTGCGCGAGCCCAATGAAATCGAAGAGTACCTCGATGCGCGATTGTTCGGCAACCTGCTCCACGAGGTTATGGAGTCATTCTACCGAGGCATCCAGGAGCGGAAGAAGAGCAGCCTCATACAGTCTACGGATTTTGATCAATACAAAGCCACGCTCGGGCAACTGATCGATGAAGCGTTTGTCAAGCACTACAGTTTAAGTCCAGGAAAGAAAGTAGTCTATGAAGGCCAGACACTCGTGGTGCGTGAGGTGATCCGGAGTTTTGCGGAGAAAGTGGTTGAACATGATAAAGCCTACGCACCGTTTACCATTGAAGGGCTTGAGCGTGGTGAGATGCTTGCTTACGTGTCCATTTCCAATGCACCAGGCAAGGCGGTCCTGAGCGGTAAGATTGACAGGCTTGATCGGAAGGACAATACCGTTCGCATCCTCGACTATAAGACGGGCCGGGGTGATCTGGATTTTAAGGACATCGATTCGTTGTTTGATGGAACCCGAAAACGAAACAAAGCCGCCTTTCAGACGCTCATTTACTCGTTGTTGTACAAGTCCAACAATACCGTAACAGGTCTTTCATTGGTTCCCGGATTGGTCAGTCGCAAGAATCTCTTTGAAGAAGCGTTTCGACCGAATCTGCTGATGGATAGAAAGGAAGTCACTGATGCCACTGCGTTGCTACCGGAGTTTGAAGAGCGACTGAAACAGTTGCTGGAGGAAATGTTTAACCCCGATAAACCCTTTGTTCAGACTGAGAACACCCAGACGTGTGAGTATTGTCCTTTCCGATCCATTTGTTATCGTTAATTTGTCCCTATGAAGCGAAGAGAATTCCTCAAGAAGTCATCGCAGGCACTTGTCCCGCTGATGGCCATGCCGTACATCAACTTTGGACGAGTCCCATTGTTCGACGGAGATTACTCCATCCGCGCCATCGATCTGGTGCGTGAGAGTATTGTGGTCGACATGCTCAACCAGTTCGCCTGGAACCAGTTCAGCACGCCGCCCGTCTTGCAACAATGGCTGAAGCAACCAGAGACATTCCGGGAGGAGGATGCGCTGGCCTTCAAAGCTTCCGGCATTGATGTTTTTGCGTTAGGCCACGCAAAGCAAACGAGGGCTGCATCATTGGACTATTTCACACAATGGAACCGATTCCTTGCCCACAATGCCCAGTGGCTGATGCGGATCGATACGGTGGAGGACATGATGTACGCAAATCGTTCAGGAAAGACAGGCGTGATGCTGACCTATCAGGATTCGAAACACTTTGATACGCTCGATGATGTAAATCTATTTCATTCCATGGGCCAGCGACTGTCGCAGCTGACCTACAATTATGCCAACCGAATTGGGAGTGGTGGTTTTGACAATGAAGATCGTGGTCTTACCGAGTTTGGTCATGCGATCGTTAAGCGAATGAACGAAGTGGGCATGGCAGTAGACGTCTCTCATCCCAGTGACCGGGTAACGCTGGAAGCGATCGAAGCTTCATCGAAGCCTGTGATCATCACGCATTCCAACTGCCGCACGCTTAACCCCGGTCACCCGCGTGCCAAGACTGATGAAATGATCAAGAAGCTGGCTGCCAAAGGTGGCATCATGGGCATCGCCGAAATACGGTTCATGGTTAAGGACAAAGAGCCGGTGACGATCGAAGACTTCCTGGACCACTACGACCACATCATCAAACTCGTTGGCCCGGAGTTTGCCGGCATTGGCACTGACTTTGATTTGGAAACCGAAGATAATCCGCTCTATATGGAGCAACGGAAGAAAATGTATGGCGAAGTCGACGGCGAGCGCGCAAAAAAATACCGGATGCACACCAACGACCAGTTTCTTGTGGGGATCGAAGGCATTAATCATCCGAAGCGTACGTATGATATTGTGGAGGGGTTTATAAGGAGAGGGTACAGCGACGAGACGATAAGGATGATTTTGGGAGGGAATTTTATCCGAGCCTCGAAGATCATCTGGGGAGTATAGAAGTCACACTTTTACATTCTACATTTAATCTTTTGCATTTTTCGGTTTTGCTGTCAGGACAAGACACAGGAAGGAAATGTAGAATGTAAACCCTGAAATGTAAAATTTAAAAGGGGGCATCCCTTAACCCCAGTCCATCCTTTTTCACCTTCATTAGTCGCCCTTTTCAACCGGCTAACGACTATACATGCGAACGGTCGTCTGATCAGCCGTTTCCTCTTCACGGGTGGCTTTTAGACCGTATATACCTACAGCAACTAAACCAAATGCTGTATGAAACGTGAAGATGAAAAAGTGCTGTACACGGATGGTGGATCGGTGACGGTGACGGAGTCGGCGCTGCTGGTGAAGAAGATGTGGTACGATCTCCGGGGCGTCTCAAAGTATGGACTGATCATACTACAGCCTTCGAGGCTGCCTTGGCTTGTGGTGATGATCATGGGCATTGCGCTGTTGATAGTAGGGAGCATGAAGCTGGTGCCCGGTGGCTGGATGGATGACATGCACTGGGGTGATGTGATTGTGACCGAGAACCTGCTTTCAGTCCTGGTGGGCGCGGTAGTTACGCTGACATCGATTGGTGTGATGCTGAGCGTCAGTGAGCGGTATGCCGTGAGCATCACGACCGCCGATGGCGAGCATCAGGTACTTGTGAGCAGGCGGAAGGAATATGTATCCTGTATCATCCGTGCCCTCAACAATGCCTTCTTTGCCAGACTACAGTCGAAGGGGGATGGGAAGGTGAGGGGGTATACAGTGTCGAGCCGATAAAGGCTATTGGCTTTTGGCTCTTGGCACCGCCTGCTAACCGCCAAGAGCCGACAGCACTGTTCAACTTCGTTCACTGAATTGTACATTTTCGTATACCCTACGAAAGGCTGTTGGCCCTTGGCCGTTGGCAGTGCCTGCTAACAGCCAAATGCCAACAGCCAATAGCCAGCCGCCAACCGTGGCGGGGTTTTTGTATTTGTGGCAGCATGAAGATACTCCTCTGGTTCATACTCCTGGTCCTCTGCTGGCCATTGGCCATCGCGCTACTATTTCTGTACCCGCTCATCTGGTTATTGCTCCTTCCGTTCCGCCTCCTGGGCATCGCCGTGGAGGGCGTGTTCCAATTGATCGGCGCGATTTTTATGCTGCCAGCGAGGATATTGGGGCGGTAGTGCGCTGACTGTTTCTAACGAAAGTCTCCTCGCATTTGGAACATGCCATAACCTCATACCACTTTACTTTCTTACCTTAATAACAACCTTTCCTTTTGCACGTCCTGCCTCTACATAGGACATCGCTTCGTTTGTTTGCTCAAATGGAAACACCCTATCCACGATTGGTCGGATGACACCCGACTCTATCAGTTTTGCAATTTGACCCAATTGTTCTCCATGTGCCCTCATAAACAGGAAAGAAAAGTGTACGCCAAGTCGCTTTGCTCTTTTCCTGACACCTGCACTCAATATTCTCATTACAAGCTTTAAGAACCACTTGCCATTAATTTGAATGGCGAAATCCGGGTCAGGAGGACCAGAGATAGAAATGATTTTTCCATCGGGTTTTAATATTCGCATTGATTTTTCAAGTGTTTTACCGTCCTGACTGTTTAGCACCAAATCGTAGTCGTTGAGAATCGTTTCAAAATCTTGCGTTTTGTAGTCAATAGCTACATCAGCACCCAAACTTTTGACCAACTCAAAATTATCGGCACTTGTGGTTGTGGCGACAGATGCACCCAAATGTTTAGCCAACTGAATCGCAATCGTCCCGACGCCACCAGAACCCGCTTGAATAAAAACTTTTTGACCTTTTTTAAGTTTTGCCTTTTCAACGAAAGCCTGCCAAACAGTTAAAGCGACCAACGGAATGGAAGCCGCCTGTTCCATTGAAATGTTTTTTGGTTTCAAAGCGAGATCGTTTTCATGGATAGCAATGTATTCCGCAAATGTTCCAATCCTAAAATCGGCAGGTCGGGCAAACACTTCATCACCAACTTTGAACCGATTAGCTTTTGAACCAACTTTTATTATAATTCCGGCTACATCGTGCCCCAAAATCAAAGGGAATTTATACGGAAGTAATAGCTTGAATTCGCCAGCTTTAATTTTGGCATCTAACTGATTGATACCTGCAGAATGAATTTCTACCAATACCTCATTTTCTTTTAAGATTGGTTCAGGTAAATCGACAAGCTCTAAGCTGCCTTCTTTAGTGTATCTGCTTATCGTAAATGCTTTCATACGGTAGACGTATTTATATTTTTAATGATAGAATGTTCTCAGGCCTTAAATGAAATATAGTGAATTACAGGTAGCCATGCAGAGCAAAATTGTATCGCCCCACCTATCTTTGTCAGATGGATCTCACACGCTTCCGCGAACGTGCCACTAACAGGAAAGCAGAGCACCGCCAGTTTCTCCTTGGCCTTAAAAAAAAGGACCCACGCAAGGTCGACGATGCTTTTCATGCAGTGCATGAAGAAGTGTTCGAAGAAATCGACTGCCTCACCTGTGCCAACTGCTGCAAGACCACAAGTCCCATTTTCTACCCGACCGATATTGAGCGCGTTGCCAAAGCACTGCGAATGAAGCCTGGGGACTTCATTACTATTTATTTGAGAATTGATGAAGACAAGGACTACGTGTTAAAATCCTCGCCGTGTCCTTTCCTCGATGAAGAAAATTATTGCAAGGTCTACAACGACCGCCCCAAAGCCTGCCGAGAATACCCGCACACCAATCGGAAGAAGATGGTGCAGATCATGGACCTCACCGCGAAGAACACACAAGTGTGTCCGGCGGTGTTTGAGATGGTGGAAAGGTTGAAAAAAATAGCCCTCTGAACACCTTTGCGCCTTAGCGGCTTTGCGAGAAAAAAAGCTCACGCAAAGACGCAGAGGCGCAAAGAGGGTAAAGAAGGTTATGCTACCTGGGCGGCGAGCTTACCGGCCAATACTGACTTGGGTACAGCGCCGATTTGCTTGTCAACGATCTGGCCGTTCTTGAAAACGAGCAGCGTCGGGATCGAGCGCACGCCGTAGCGGGCCGTCACCTGAGGGTTTTCGTCTACGTTCAGCTTGGCCACCACAGCCTTGCCTTCATAGTCATGAGCCAGTTCTTCAACGGCAGGTCCGATCATTTTGCACGGTCCACACCATTCGGCCCAAAAATCTACTAATACTGGTTTTCCTGAATTGATTGTCGCGTCAAAGGTCGCGTCGGTAAGTACAAGTGCTTTTCCCATGGGTAATTAGGTCGTTTTTTAGAGTTTCATCAAGACAACGCAAATATAGGCGTGGAAGTTCAAACTGTTCAGAGTTTCGGGTTCCGGGTTCAGAGTTCAGAGTTTCGGGTTCGGAGTTCTGGGTTCCGAGTTCTGGGTTCCGAGTTCTGGGTTCCGAGTGCCCTGACCCGTCCTGAAATAAGTTGACACAAATTAGTCAACTTATGAGAAAAGAAAGAATAGTAATCCGGTACAGCCAAGCATTTAAGCAACAGGTTGTCCATGAGATTGAGGAAGGGCGTTGGAGCATA
>Ga0268299_1001333_pt1 | contig 46084 bp, 39 predicted proteins | sample NOBtaG_FD_193484 | JGI IMG/M metagenome (GOLD analysis project Ga0268299, IMG submission 193484) | Activated sludge microbial communities from bioreactor in Nijmegen, Gelderland, Netherland - NOB reactor | ecosystem: Engineered > Bioreactor > Aerobic > Activated sludge | place: Netherlands... | reverse complement strand
TGAAAATTTCTAATATGTTCAAATTATATTCTATTAAAGAAATTTTTTATGAACTAAAAAAATTAAGAATTATTTCCATTAATTCCTCACAATTTTACTTATCTGAAATCTCAAAAAAACAAAAAGAAATTTTCTCTAAATTAGATATACAAATTCCTTCTCTCCTTACCTAGTTACCATATTTCTCCAGATTTTAGGATAAAACAGTTTCGTTAACAAAATTTTATGAAAAACCTATTACAAAAAATAATTTTTAGTTTGGTTTTGAGTTTTCAACTTTTATCAAATGCTAATGGTGGTTTAAGTGATGATGCAGAACTTTGGCAATATAAAAAGTGGACAAAAGTTAATTCTAGTCCAATGAGAATTGCTGATATTACTGCTCAACTATGCGCACCTCAATTTCCAATAGATTTATCAAAAGAAAAAAATCCTCATCAAGATAAATTTATTACTGTTTATGTCAATGATTTAGGCAAAACAGCAATGTTTTCTGTAAATAGCAAATTTCCAGTTGGCTCAATTATTGCTAAAGAAAAATTGCCTACACCAACATCTAAAGCAGAACTTTTGACAGTGATGATAAAAAGAAAAGCCGGATTTAACCCTGCTAGTGGTGATTGGGAATATTTAGTTTTAGATCCAGTAAAAACAGCTATTTTGGAGCGAGGAAAGCTAGAACGTTGTAACAGTTGCCATTTAGAGAAAAAAGATAGTGATTTTGTTTTTCGCACCTATTATTTTAGAAAGTAATAAATATTTACAATAATTTAGCAAAAATAGCTTCAAGCATTATTTGCAGACTTGCCTTAAAATCTATTTTTAAGTGAACTAAATCAGGTTGTTTTAATGCTTCTGCAACAAGGGGGCAGGGAAAAGACTTAAAATAGAGTCCAACAATTGCAGCATGAATAAATAAAAAGCTAAGAGCAATTTTTTCTGTTGAAGTAACTCCATTTTTTTCACTAATTTTATTACTTAAATAAACTAACTTTATATTCATAGATCTTTTATGTTCAATAATTCGATCAAGAGAAATATTTTTTTCTAAAATTGACTCTGCATAAGGAACAAGTAGCAGTAGGGTAGATTGGGCAGAAAATGACTCAGCCAAATATTTAGCCAAGTTATTGCTATTTATTTCTGTTTGTGAGTCTACCCAATTTTCTACCTCATCAAACCAACGTAAATATGCACGATCAAGAAGTGAAAGAAAAAGCTCCTCTTTAGTCTTAAAATATAAGTATAAAGTACCTTTAGCCAGCTTAATTGTACTAGCTACAATAGCCATAGAAATATCATCAATTAAATGCTTACTTAATAGAAATTCTGTTGCATTAAGAATTGATTCTCGACGAAGATCTTTTAATTCATCACTAACAGCGCGTTTTTTTGCTAATTTAGGAGGTTTGAATTGTTTCATTTGACAAATGACTGCCATTCAGTTATAACAAATGACTGCCATTCAGTTATAACTAGTTTATTTTTATTAAGATATTGGTAAAGACTCAAATAACATAATATATATAGCAGTAAAAATAGCTCTTTACCAACAAATTAATCCTGTAATTAGTTTTACTGTACAGATATTATTTTAAGTAAGCTTTAAGAGAGGGAAATTTTATGCAATCAGCAAAAACAGTTTTTATCACAGGTAGTTCAACAGGAATAGGCCGAGAAACCGCATTATATTTTCTTAAACAAGGGTGGAAGGTTGCAGCAACAATGCGAACACCTGAAAAAAACGATTTAGGGAAGGACTCACGCTTAATTGTACCTAAGCTAGATGTTACAAATGAAGATACAATTAAATCAGCTTGGGAGCAGGCAATTGAAAAATTTGGGGTTATTGATGTAGTAGTTAATAATGCTGGGTATGGACTAACTGGCCCTTTTGAAGGAGCAAGTTCTGAGCAAATAAAGCGACAATTTGACACAAATGTTTTTGGGCTAATGTCGCTTTGTAGACATGCAATTTCGTTTTGGCGTAGCAATAAGCAGAAAGGAACTTTAGTTAATATAACATCCGTAGGTGGTAGAGTAACATTTCCATACTATAGTTTGTATCATTCAACTAAATGGGCAGTAGAAGGTTTTACAGAAAGTCTTAGTTATGAGGTTGCTCCCTTAGGTATACGTGTAAAGCTTGTGGAACCTGGAGCAATTAGAACAGATTTTAATGATCGTTCAGCAGATCGAACTGATGAAAAAGCAGCTATTGAATATCAATCTATCCTAAAAATAGCAAGAGATAATATTTCTAAAGCAGTAAAAAATTCTAGTGAACCAATTGAAGTTGCTAAAGTAATTTTTGATGCTGCCTCATCGGATTCTTCTCAACTTAGGTATAGAGCAGGCACAGATGCTAAGTTACTGCTTACTTTAAGAAGGTTAATTCCAGAAAATTTGTTTTTTTCTATTGTTCGTTCTCAAATTTTTAAAGGAGCAAAGATATAAGAGTTTAATTTATTTACTTTTGCAAGAAGGTTAGTAGGTTTTTTTAGATGTTTTAATTTTCATTCTTTAGGTTTTCTCTACTACTGTGTTAGAATCGGGCAAAGTTTATTTTAATTTTATTAAAATAGTTTCGCTAATATATTTTCTTAATTACAATTTTATGACTTTTTAATTAACTTAAGGTTTGATTCTTAACAGCATTGCTTAAAGCTTAAGTGATAATGTGTATATGCTTAATGCCTCAAAAGTATATTGATATTTAGAGTTGGGAGAGATTTTAATGAGATGTCCAAAGTGTGGAAATGAAGTAGATCTAAAATCTATGGAATGTGATCGTTGTGGTTTAGCAACACCTAAAACTAAAAGTGGATCACTAAAACCTGATAGAGTAACAGGATCGCTAAAAAAGCCCCAAAAAACTTGGCTACCACCATTTTTAGCAAATCATCCATTAAATAGAATAAAAATCCCACCAGCTTTAGCTATTTTTTTAGTGCTTATCTTACCTCTTTCAGCCACTGCTTATTATTTTTACAATGAATGGGGTATATGTATAAATTGTGCTAGTATAGGTGGAACTTACACTACACAAATACCTATTGAAGATAAACAAGTAAAAGTAGATATAGTTTTTTTTCAATATGGTAACGTTATAACAGGTCAAGTAAGATTTGCTGTTCCTCCAGAAGTAGAAACAGGTGATAAAAACAAAGATATCCCCACTATTTATGTTGAAGAAATTGATAAGCTTACTATTGGTAAAACAGAAGTTTTGTTTGAAACAAAACCCTCAACTAATGCTGCTAGAACTAAATTTTTGGGACAGGTAGAAAATAATGTCTTAAAAGGCAATATCACTATTACAAAACCAGAATTAAACTGTAATAATAAATCTTTTCCTATTTCTATCAAAAAAACCTAGTAGATTTATTTAGCCAACAATCTTAGATATTAGGTAGAATAAACAGCAACTTTTCTTTTAACTAAAAGCCAAACTTGGCTATACAAAATGTTAATAGAAGTGTAATAATATCGCTGTTAACATTATTTCATTAGTCACCAAACTTTATTTAGTTAATAATCAATTTAGTTAGTATTTAATTTTTTTTATTATTGAGAATTTGTTTTCTAATATAAACTATTTTTTGTATCCAAATTAAATATATAGATTATTTGGGTAATATATAAATATTAAAAATATAATTAAGTATATTTATGTCACAAAATATTATCACTACTAGTGTGGTAGGTATCACAGATATAGGCTTAGTTCGTAGTAACAATGAAGATTGTTTATTGATATCAGATCCTTATACTGGACAATACTTAAGCGAGGATTATCAAAATAATTATCCCGTAGAATATAATCGTTTACTAGTAGCTGTTTCTGATGGAATGGGTGGGGCTGAAGGGGGCGAAATTGCTAGTAAGCTTACTACCTATATGATGCAAAGCGAACTTCCTCGTCTTCCTCGTCGGCTCTCTCCTCAAAGTCGTTTAAGTGCAGCAATTGAAGAAGCTAATACCATTGTTAGAGAAGAACGTAAAGCAGATTCGCGTTTACATGCTATGGGAGCAACCATTACAGCCGTACTTATTGAACAAGATGTGGCTTATATTGCTGAAGTGGGAGATTCTCGCGCATACATAATGCGAAACGGTCGCTTAAAACAACTTACTACAGATCAAACAATGATACAGGTAATGCTTGATTCAGGAATGATTACTCCTCAAGCTGCTGCTAATAGTGCTAATCGTAATATTTTGCTTCAATCCATTGGGGGTCAAGAATATTTACAAGTTGCTGTTAATGCTATTGAATTAAAAAGAGATGATTTGTTGCTACTATGCAGTGATGGTCTATCAGGTAAAATATCTACAGAAGATATGACAGATATTATTAATAGTGGTGAATCTCTTAATGTAGTTGCTAGGGAAATGGTAGAGTTAGCTAAAGAGCGAGGAGGAGAAGATAATATTTCTGTGATTTTGGTGCGTTTAACAGGTGAAGGATTAAAGCCTCATTCACAAGAAACATTGTCTAGGGCAATAAAAATTCTTTCTCGTTTTGATCCAGAACAAGAGGCACAACCCAAAGCAAAGTTATTGGCTCGGTCAGCTACTTTTGAAGATTGGGTTCAGGCAGCCGTAGTTGACTATTATGCTCATACTCAGGAACAAAGAGACGCTTTAGAAACACTAACAGAATTTGGTGATTATTTAGTTTGTCGTCGAGGAGATACCCTAACCGTTAGCTTAGAGCCAATGTCAGACACAATTTACTGTTTAGTTTCAGGTTGTTATCGTCTTGAAGTAGAAACTTTAGATAAACGAAAACAAACTATAGCCATAGTTATTGCTCCAACAGATAAACGAGCAGATGAAGAAATACAAATGACAATGGGTATAGAAAAAGGTTTAGGGGTTCTTTGGGTAAAAAGACAATTCTTTATTGGTAGTGTTGGGTTTTTTGGTGAAAATATTACTACTGCTACACTTTGGTGTGAAGATGAAGAAAATGTTTTGCTCCAAGTCCCTCAAAGAATTTATTTAGCTATGGGAAACACTTTAGGAGATAGGTTTTTAACCGCAATTCGTTATAGTTAAACGGTTTTTAACGCAGCAAATAACAGCCACTCAAATAACTACACGCTAACCCACTACCTAATAAACCTACATTAATACAAAAATCAAGTATTGGTTGACCTGTTAAAGCACGATCATCAAGTATTCTTTGTATTGCTAATAGTGAACAAATCAAGCCTGTTAAAAAGATTGTTCCTATTAAACCTACTATATTAGATACAAATACTATAGATAAAAGTCCAGCAACAATTTGAGTTGTTCTAGTTCTACCAAAAGAGAAAAATAAATTGTTTTCTCTTTCTTCAAGCTCTAAGTTTAGTCTTAGTTGTTCAATGGAAGTTTTAATATCTTGACAGCGTAAACAAACATTGTTTATTGGATCAAGGCAATCTGCTTGATGGCAAATGTCACAACGCTGCGGGGTACTTTCACTTTTTATCTTTAACTTCATAGATAGCTATTTTGTCTTAATTTTTTATAATCTTGCAAGTAATAATTTTTTATTTTACCAGAAGAAAAGCTAAACAATTCTATCTTTAATTAACAGAAAGTAAATAGGCAGAAGAACAAACATCATTTTATAAAACTATAAAGAATAAAGAAAATATAATAGAACCATAATAAAACTGATGATATAGTGATAGAATTAAGTATATTTTTTAAAATGAAAAATAAATAATATTGTAAATCTATATAACTAACTCTATGGTAAGTAAACAATTAGAAGCAGTACTTCAACCAATGAATTATGATGATTTAGAAGCTTGTTGGGCATTGGATCAAAGATGTTTTATTGCTGGAGAGGCTTTTGATCAAGATATGATTGCCTATCTTTTACTTCATGAAAATAAAGTATGTTATAAACTTATTAACGTTTCAGAAGAGTTAATAGGTTTTATCATAGGTGTAATAAAAGAAGAAGGCACAGGGCATATAATTACCTTGGCTATTGCTCCAGAAATGCGCGGACGGGGTTATGGACGTTGGCTTATGGAACGGATCGAAAGCGGTTTTAGACTCCGTAATGTAACTACGCTACATTTAGAAGTGCGAACTACAAATAAGCAAGCCCAACATCTTTATACAAAACTGGGATATTTTATTGTAGAACGAATAAAAGCTTATTATTCTGATGGCGGTGATGCTTTTATGATGGTTAAGTCTATTTTAGATCTTAGCCCAGAGGAATAAAAAAAATAACTTAAGAAAAGAGTTTTGCTTGTGATTAAGAAAAAAACTTTTATATTAGTCAATATTTTTTGGATCTCTTTGCTCACGCTGGCTTTAGCTAATCCATTAGATAGCTTAAGCCCAAAAGAGGCCCGCAAAGTTATTTCTAGCATTGCTGGTTTTGAATTTGATCCAGAACTAGTAAGAATACAATCTATTGACCCACCAAAAAATGTTGGACGTGGTGGAGCAGTAGTTGAAGCACTCTTTACCGCAGCCTTTAGAGTAGAAAAAAAAGAGCGTTGGCAAGCATCTGAAATCCGCTTAGGTAATGGACAATGGGAAGATATAGAATTAATCACTACAGCAGTAAAAAATGAAAAAATCAAGCGTACAAAAGAAAAATTAGCACTACTTGACCAAGCGATTAAGGATTATTACCAAAAACAAGGCTATTATCCCCGTGTTCGTGACATAGTAGAGTTGACAGACTTGCTTGTCCCTGCTTATATCAATAGCTCAATTCGTACCGACCTTTGGAATACTTATCTGGTTTATAACTCAGATGGAAAAACTTATGAGTTGAAATCTTTAGGGCCAGATAAAAAACCTTCTAGCGGTGATGAAATTGAGTCAAAGAATTAAAATATATTTGGATTTTATTTGATGAAAAGATTAACCCCTGCACGTGCAGTTACTTTGTTAGAGCAGTTTAAGCAGTGTCCAATTTTAGTTATAGGCGATTTAATGTTAGATGAGTTTTTATGGGGTCGCGCCCGTCGGATTGCTCCAGAAGCCCCAGTGCCAGTAGTAGAAATTGAAAAAGAAACCTTACACATTGGAGGAGCAGGAAACGTTGCTGCTAATCTAGCCGCCCTAGGTGCTAAACCAATGGTTGTTGGTGTTCAAGGCAATGATAGCAATGGCACTAGATTATGTACAGAATTTGAAAATATAGGTATTGATCCTAGTACAATTGTGATTGATTCCTCTCGTCCAACTACAGTAAAAACCCGGATAATTGCCCATTCTCAATATGTTGTCCGAGCAGATCGGGAAAATAAAACGCCTGTAAATGATGAGATTGAAAGCCAATTAATTGATAATTTTCTAAGTTTACTACCTACTGTAAAAGCAGTAATAGTTTCAGATTATGAAAAAGGGGTAATCACTCCTGGATTACTAGGAAAAATACTCCCGCTAGCTATGGAGCAAAATATCCCTGTTTGCATTGATCCAAAACTAAAAAATTTTGAATATTACCATCCAGCAACAGTTGTGACACCAAACCATAATGAAGCAGAATCAGCAGCTAGAATGACTATTAACTCAGAAGAAACATTAAAGTTAGCTGGTCAAGAACTGCGTAGAAAATTACCTAATACTAGCATTTTAATTACTCGTGGAGAAGAAGGAATATCCTTATTTCTTAATGATAATGAAGTAGTGCATGTTCCTACAATTGCAAGGGAAGTTTATGATGTTACTGGAGCAGGTGACACGGTTATAGCAACCCTAGCTTTGGGGTTAGCTAGTGGTGCAACAATGCTAGAATCCGCTATTTTGGCTAACTATGCTGCTGGTGTTGTAGTTGGCAAAGTTGGTACTGCAACCGCTTCACCTGAAGAAGTTTTAGCAGAAATAGAGCATTTTTTTAGCACAATAAAACTTTAACCAAAATGGTCGTATCCGCGAGATTCAAGAGGAGTTTGACCATTTTGAGCAATTAACCATTTTGTTAAATCACTAGTAATTACTCCAATTTTAGTTATAGTTAAATTAGGAAAAAGTACTCTTAACTCTTTGATTTGACTAGCTTTTTCGGCTGGCACAGTAAATAATAATTCGTAATCCTCCCCACCATTTAGAGCTTGATCCATTCTTGCACTATCAAAAAGAGGTAAAAGCGCAGAATCAATTATTGCTCCAACCCGACTTTCCTTACAAATATGTCCAAGGTCTGAAGATAGACCATCAGAAATATCAATCATTGCTGTAATTAATTGATTTTTAACTAGTTGGCTAGCTAAGTCTAGTCTTGGCTCTGCTTTAAGTTGTGCTAGTAAAGCTGACTTTTCTATTTCTGTTAAACTCTTGTCTGTAAGACGTTTTCCTTTTTGAAGTAATTCTAGTCCTAACGCTGCTCCGCCTAATTTTCCTGATATATAAATTTCATCCCCTGGTTTTGCTCCACTTCGCATAACTGCTTGATTAACAAGAGACTCTCCAAGGATTGTTAAATTAAGGAAAAGCTTGTTTACTGATCCACTAGTATCACCACCTATTAAACTTACCTTATATTTTTTAGCTAGCTCAAACATTCCCGAAAGTAAATCTATTAGAAATTCGTCTGATAAAGTTTTGGGCCGCGCAATACTAAGCAAAAAATACTTAGCCTCACCTCCCATTGCAGCTATATCGCTTAAGTTAACAGCTAAAGCTTTATAGCCTAATAAATTGGCTGGAGTATATTCTAATTTAAAGTGAATATCTTCTATTAATAAGTCTGTACTAATTAAATTTTGATAATTCTTAGGAGTTGTAAAGATTGCAGCATCATCCCCAATTCCAGCTATTAAATCTGCTGGCTTATCAGATATTTGATTGCGCAAGTAGTCAATAAATTCAAATTCCTTTTTCACGCAAATTTTCTTAAAGCTTCTAGTCCAGCAGCAATTGTTTCTACTGAAACAGAATAGGAAAAGCGCAAATGTCCCTCACCGTCAGGGCCAAAAACATTTCCCGGTACAGTAGCAATTTTAGCTTCTGAAAGTAGCATTGCCGCTACTTCACGACTACTTTTACCAAATCTTTTAATGCTAGGAAAAGCATAAAAAGCCCCGCCAGGCATTGCACAATCAAAACCTAGCTCATTTAGACCATTTACTAACAGATCACGTCTTTGGCGATAAATTGCTAAATTTTCTTCCATAAAGCCTGATACTTGCGTGATTGCTGCTAGACCTGCCCATTGTGTTGGGGTGCTAACACCATTGGTTGAGTAAAGTACAGACTGCTTCATTGCAGTAATAAAAGGTTCTGGAGCAACTGTATAACCTAATCTCCAACCTGTCATTGCATAGGACTTTGAAAAGGTAAAACAAGAAAGAGTTCGTCTATACATTTCTGGAAAAGAAGCTATAGAAATATGTTCTTGGTCATAAACAATATCTTCATAAGCTTCATCAGAAATAACTAATAAATTATGTGTTTGAACAAAGTTAGCAATTTCTTGCATTTGCTCTTTATTAAAAACAATACCTGTTGGATTTTGGGGAGAGGATAAGCAAAGCAAACGAGTTTTACTAGTTAAATGGGCTTTAAGCGTTGCGCTAATACCTTCTTTAATAGCTTTTAAGGTGTTGACTAAAACTGTTTTACCACCAGTCATTGAGATTAAATCTTTTGTAGGTGTCCAATAAGGAGAAAAAAGCAAAACTTCATCCTCAGGGTCAAGAACTGCTTGGAATGCTGCAAATAGTCCATGCATCCCACCTGCAACCACAATTACATGACTAGATTCTGCTGGGATCTTATTTTTTTTATTTAATTTAGCAGTTAATGCTGCTAAAAGTTCAGGAATACCACTAGAAGGAGCATAGCGGGTTTTATTGTCTGCTAGAGCTTGTGAACAGGCATCTTTAATAATTTGCGGGGTATTAGGGAAAGGTTCACCACCTTCAAATTGAAATATTTGATGACCTTCTCGTTTCATTGCTAAAATTTTGTTACGAATAATAACAATTTCAGAAAATCCAACATCGCTAAATCGCTCTGCAATAGAAAATGAAGTAACAGCAGACACTAAAGCCTCCTATGTAACACAACAAAATTTAATATTTTTTACAAAAGACCAATTATAGGAAAAGATAATTTAGCTGTAAATTATGTCTGACTTTTTCCTAGATTTAATAAATATAAAGTCTTTCTCCAAAATAGGTTGATTTGATAAAGGATTAAAGGCAAAATTAGCGTTTTCCTCGCACTAGCGAACCAACATTATTTAATTACCAGTTTTAATTTTAAGTTTGTAAGGAGGCAGTACCAATTAGAAAACCAAAATCTTGGTAGGTACTGAATGAAGGCGGATGAACCCAACTATAGATGCACTAGAAAAAAAAGGTATGCGCACTGTGCCAAGCTTTGGCCCTGGGGATACTATTAGAGTACATGTAAGAATTAAAGAAGGTGATAAAGAACGCCTTCAAGTTTATGAAGGTGTAGTAATAGCCCGTAAACATGGTGGTATTAGAGAAACTGTAACTGTACGTAAAATTAGCTTTGGCGTTGGTGTAGAAAGAATCTTCCCACTACATGCAACTATCATTGATCATATTGATGTTATTAGACTTGGTAAAGTACGCCGTGCTAAATTATACTACTTGCGCGAGTTACGAGGTAAAGCTGCTCGTATTCGTGAACTTGATACCCGCACAGAAAAAGGTGCTAGAGCCGCTAAAGCTGCTAAATCATCCTAGTGTTAAACACTTGGGTGTAAAACCGAGATCTAAAAGACTAGACATAAAAAATTGTTTTTAGTAAGCAGTTTTTTGTGTCTGTCTCTTTTATGCTTAGTTAATTGCTTCTAAATCTCTTTCCTAGTATTTCTTACTCTACCTCCTGGACAAATCACGCTAAGAAGAACTTACAGCAAATTATAGCTGTGTTATGCTTATAATTTGGCTTAAGTAGTAAATTTTTAACCTATCAACCTTTCAGTAAAAGAAGTATTTAGTAATGAGTAGCAAAATAGATAATTTATCAGAATGGATTTTAGTAAAACGTTCCAGAGTACATAATCTTAAAAATGTTTCTGTAGATATTAAATTAAACAAACTAACTGTTGTAACAGGGGTTTCAGGCTCAGGAAAGACTTCTTTAGCCTTTGATACTATTTATGCCGAAGGTCAACGCCGTTACGTAGAATCACTATCAGCTTATGCTCGTCAATTTTTAGAAAGAATGGATAAACCAGATGTTGATGAGGTAATAGGTATTTGTCCAGCCATAGCTATTAGTCAAAAAAATAGTTCTCGTAACCCTAGATCAACCGTTGCTACTCAAACGGAAATTTTTGATTATTTAAGGTTACTTTTTGCCAGAATAGGTAAATCTTATTGTCATTTATGTGGTCAGTTAGTTAAACGTGATACTCCAGAAAGTATTGCTGATGAAATACTTAGCTTGCCTGAAGGTACACGCTTTTTTATAGGTTTTCCTGCTGTAAGTGAGACAGAAACTAGTAAATCCATTAAGAAAAAAGATCAAGCTAGACACCTACAAGCCCAACTAATGAGCTTAATGCAGCAAGGCTTTACACGTCTTTATCATCAAGGCCAAATTATTGAGCTTCAAACACCTGATAGCTTTACAGGCGATAGTTTAACAGATGTTTGTGTTTTAGTTGATCGCCTTGCTATAAAGGCTGACATTAGACAACGGCTAATTGATTCTATAGAAACTTGTTACCAATCTGGTAATGGTCAAACAAAAATTTATACTTTAGCAAATCAAAACTTGCCAGAAAAAGAGTTTTACTTTAGTGAAAAATATGCCTGCAAAACTTGTAATATAATTTACCCTGTACCTGAACCTAGATTATTTTCATTTAATAACCCTTATGGTGCTTGTTCTACTTGTCAGGGTTTTGGTAATACTATAGGAATAGATTTAGATTTAATAATTCCTAATCGTCAGCTTAGTTTATTGGCTGGAGCCATTGATCCTTGGACTAAATCTCAATTTGATTGGGCTTTAGATGAAATGAAAGAATACTGTGAAAAAGCACAAATTCCACAAAATATTGCTTTTCAAGACCTAAGCCCTCAACACCAGCAATTAATTATCCAAGGTGATAGCAAAGCAAAATGGATGGGTGTTAAAGGTTTTTTTGATTGGTTAGAGACTAAAAAATATAAATTACATATCCGGGTGCTTTTAAGCAAGTATCGTGGTTATACTACTTGTTATGATTGTGGAGGCGGACGACTACGCCAGGAAGCGCGCAATATCAAAATAGCTGACTATAGCTTGTCTCAAGTGCTAGCTTTTAATGTTAGCCAGGCTGCTAAATTTTTTGACACACTTTTTTTAACAGAAACAGAATTAGCTATTGCAGATCGCTTGTTACTTGAAATAAAACGTCGTTTGCATTTTCTCTTGGATGTTGGACTAGATTATTTAACATTAGATAGATTAGCTAGTACATTATCAGGTGGAGAATCTCAAAGAATCCAGCTAGCTACTAATTTAGGAGCTAGTTTAGTTGGCGCACTTTATGTTTTAGATGAACCTAGTATTGGGTTACATCCACGCGACAATCAACGCTTAATCAATATCTTAAAAAATCTTCGTGATATTGGTAATACGGTTTTAGTTGTAGAACATGAAACAGCAATGATTAAATCGGCTGATTATGTGGTAGATGTTGGACTTGGAGCAGGGGAATTTGGAGGCGAAATTGTTTTTCAAGGCACTTTTAATCAGCTACTAAAACAAGAAAATTCATTAACTGCTAAATATCTACGTTCAGAGCTAGAAGTTAAAACTCCAAAGCTACGTCGTCCAATAGGTGAAAAATACTTACATATTTTTGGAGCTAAAGAACATAACTTAAAAAATATTGATGTAAAAATTCCTCTTGGTGTAATGACTTGTATTACTGGAGTTTCTGGATCTGGTAAATCTACGCTAGTGCATGATGTAATTTATGCAAATCTAAAAAAACAACGTGGTGAATGGCAAGAAAAAGTTGGTAATTGTCGTCAAATAGATGGTAGTAAACATTTAGCAGAAATTATTTTAGTTGATCAATCTCCAATTGGTCGGACTCCAAGGTCAAATCCTGTTACTTATATTAAGGTTTATGATGTAATCCGAGAAGTTTTTGCTAGCACTAAAGAAGCTAAATCACGTGGTTATGATGCTAGCCATTTTAGTTTTAATGTTCCTGGTGGACGCTGCGAAACTTGCCAAGGAGATGGGACAATTACGGTAGAAATGCAGTTTTTAGCTGATGTTGAACTTGTTTGCGAAGAATGCAAAGGAACTCGTTTTAAGGCTAGTTTATTAGAGGTTAAATACCGTAACCGTAATATTCATGAGGTTTTACGCTTAACGGTTAGGGAAGCAATGAGCTTTTTTGCTAGTGTCCCAAGAATTACTAACCGATTAAAAGTATTAGATGATGTTGGACTAGGTTATCTACGATTAGGACAATCTGCTACTACATTATCAGGTGGTGAAGCACAGAGAGTAAAACTAGCTTCATATCTAGCCAAACGGACAAGTGAGCGAACTTTATTTATTTTTGATGAGCCGACTACAGGACTACATTTTGATGATATTAATAAGTTGTTGATGTCTTTTCGTCGCTTGATAGATGCTGGGGCTACAATTGTAATTATTGAGCATAATTTAGATGTTATAAAAACGGCTGATTGGGTAATTGATCTAGGCCCTGAAGGTGGGGATGAAGGAGGCTATGTGGTTGCTACTGGCCGACCAGAAGAAATTATTGAAAGTGTCAATTCTTACACAGGCAAATTTCTGCATGAGCATTTATCAGGAGTTTTGCAAGAAGCTTAAAACGTCAGGTTGATTAGATTTGCCAGCTAAAAAAAATTTTTCTAGTAAAGAACTGTAGCCCGCAAAGTTTCACTTAAAGAAAGTTGTGGGCGGAAGTGAAAGTCTTTTTGAAAACGTGTTCCATCAATAATACAAGGATACATTAAATATTCGACTTGGGGAGCAGGTAGCGGCCCAATTCCTAATGACCACAAGGCTTGCAAGGCTGAATAACCTACAACATGAAGCACTGGTATTGGCATGCCTCCAACAATATTAATAAGTTCTGTTAAGGGAAGTTCACCTGGGCCAACTATATTATAAATTCCACTATGGTTATATCTTAAACAAGCATTTATTGCCCTTGCCATATCAATTTCATGAATTACTTGCATCATTGGATCAAAACCTAATGGAATAGGTATATACTTTAAGCGTAAGTAGCTAGTAAGATTATTATGTACATGCGAGCCAATAATATGACATGGGCGAAGTATAATTGTTGAAATTTGGGGGTTTTTATACATCCAGGAACGGCAATAAGAATCAAATTCTACTTTATCGCTAATTTCTGAATAACGTTGGGTAACTTTCAATGGGAAATCTTCCGTTATATAAACTGGATTGTTGGGATCTGCTCCATAGACTGTAGCACTAGAAAGCAGAACAACCTTTTTAACCTCATAACGTTCACAATCTTCTAGTAATTTCATTGTACCAACAACATTTATATGATGGCGTTGTTTGATAGGTAGGCGAGGATTGTCATTAACTGCCATATGAATAACGCAATCAACTTGACGGCGGCGAAAAATATCTTCTAGTTTGTTTTTAGTAATGTCTAGGCGATGAAATTCTATTTGTCGGCCTTTAACCGGACGTAAATCTCTAAGTCCTACGCCAACAATATCCCAATTTTTAGGAATCATTTCAGCAACTTGATTAGCTAAACCGCCAGAAATACCAGTAATTAAAACCTTTTTACGCCGCATAAAAATTTTTTGCCCTCATAAAAATATTACCAAAAAATGTGTTTACGTTTGGATAAACCATAGGAAATATTTTCTAAAATCTTAGCTTTTACTATATCAACTTTCTTTTGTACAACAGAGTCAGTTTCATTTCCATCACCTTCAAAATAAAGAGGGTCGCCAAAATAAATGCGGTATTTGGTTGGAAATGGCACAAATCCAAGCAGTCCTAGCCAAGGAAAAGTAGGTGTAATAGGAAAATAAGGTAGTCCTAAAAGTTTTGCTAGAGGTTTAGCGTCATAAAAAGATGGCATCTGCTCTTCGCCTCCAATGATGCTTATAGGGACTATTGGAGTATTAGTTTTTAGTGCTATTCTCATAAAACCTAAGCCAAAATCTACTAAAGTATAACGATCATACCAAAGCTTTCCAGAACCTTTAGCCCCTTCAGGAAATACCAGTACACATTCATCATTTTCTAGTAATTTAACACAGTTTTGAGGGTCGCCTAAAATTTGACCATGACGGGCCACAAAAGTGCTAACCAAAGGCATAGTTCCAAACCAACGTTCAATCATTGTTCTAACAAGTCTTGGAGGATCAGCATCCATAAGCATTGCAGCAGCAATATTTAGGCCATCCATTGGCATTTGTCCGCTATGATTACCAATTAATAAAACCCGTCCTGAAGGAACTTTGTCAATACCAAAAACTTCTGTACGCCAATAATAGCGGTAAAGCCAAACACAAAGTTGTAAGCCATATTGAGCCATTTCTGGATGAAAGCCCCAAGCATCGTAATTGTATTCATTTAATGGTGTGGGTACACGTTTTAATCTGCGTTTAATCTCTTTATCTACACTAGCATCAAGTTGAGAACCTATAAGACGCAATGCCATATTAAGCATAGTGGTTTCTCCATATTTTAACTTGGTTTTAACTTGGTAATAATTTGCTAGGCTACTATCAAACATACTTTATAAGCAATAGGATTTAGGAAAAATTTTCTATTAATTTAATAAAATAAATTTTAAGTGATCTTAAGCGTTTTTCTTGCAGGCAAATCTTTAAGAGATTAAGCTAAAATAATATAGATAAAGGTTTTTTAAGGAGCAATATTTATGTCTAATATATCTAATCAAGGATCACGAGAAGAAAAACGTGCAAAATTAAAAGTTATTGGTGATGTTTTAGCTAAATATACTCATGAAGGCGAACTTTATGAGCAACTAGCTGATAATAAAGTATTTTGTTACTCCTGTGGTCATCGTTGCCGTATTGCAGATGGTTTAGCAGGTGTTTGCAAGGTACGTTTTAATGAAGGTGGCAAATTATATGTTCCCTGGGGATATGTTGCAGGGCTTCAATGTGATCCAATAGAAAAAAAACCTTTTTTTCATGCTATGCCCGCTACAGATGCCTTAAGCTTTGGTATGCTGGGATGTGACCTACATTGTGATTACTGTCAAAATTGGATTACGTCACAAGTCCTACGTGATCCTAATGCTGTAGCTCCTGCTAAAACAATTTCTGCTGAACAAATGCTAGATATGGCTGAAAGGGAAGGCGTTTCTACTGTGACTTCTACTTATAATGAGCCTTTAATTACTAGTGAATGGGCAGTCTCTATTTTTAAGCAAGCTAAAGAAAGAGGCTTTTTGACAGCATATGTTTCTAATGGAAATGGTACGCCAGAAGTTTTAGATTATTTACAACCTTGGGTAGACCTTTACAAAGTAGACTTAAAAAGCTTTCGGGATAAAAATTATAGGGAACTAGGAGGATTACTAGTTAATGTGCTAGAAACTATTCAAGGCTTAAAGGCTAGAGGGTTTTGGCTAGAAATTGTTACTTTAGTAATACCTGACTTTAATGACTCTCAAGAAGAGCTACAAGAAATGGCAGAATTCCTAGTTTCTGTAGATCCTTTTATTCCCTGGCATTTAACAGCTTTTCATAGCGATTACAAAATGCTTGACAAGGAAAATACTAATATAAAAACACTAATTAAAGCAGCAGAAACAGGAAAAAAAGTTGGGCTAAAATATGTTTATATTGGTAATGTTGCGGGTCGTGTCGGAGGATGGGAAAATACTTGGTGTCATAATTGTAATGAACTACTGATTGAACGATATGCTTATCATATTAAGCAATTTTCTTTACAAAATGGTAAATGTCCAAAGTGTCAGACCATCATTCCTGGGCGGTGGTCATCCCCACGGTTTCCGCTAGATTATAAAATTAGCAAAACTAATGGTTGGGTAAGAGCTTTAAGATTTTAACTGCTCTATTTTTAATTAGTTATTCTTAAGTTGGATATATGGGCTTTCAACCCTACGTATAATTAATTTAGATAAAGAGTTTCTTCTTCCAAAGCAGTAGCAATGATTTCTTGGGCCTTAGTGCGTGTTACACCTGAAGCTAAAGATCGTTCAACAATTTGTTGAATTGTTAAAGTTGTTCGGGCTTCAATTAAAACTAGGTAATCTAACCTGTCAATATCAACTAAAGAAACTCCGTTAGCAGCAGGTAAACAAAGCAAGTAAACTTTCTTTTTTTGCTCAACTTTAGGTAAATTTTCTAGTCGTGGAGCATCATCACACAAAACCATTGCAGGCATTAAACTTACTTCAAAAAGATATTTTTCTACTGCTTGAATTGTTTCTACTGTATTTGCTTGAAATGCACCTACATCAGCACCAGGAATTAAACGGACACGTAAGTTTTCATTTAATTTTTCTGGAAGTGCTGGTATACGAATTTTATTAGTTAACTCTCGTCTGCAACGAGCCATTAATGTTTCTAGTCTTAAAACATCATTTAGTTGTGGTGTAGTTAATTCACCTTTAGCAAAAGCATTTGACAGATATTCAGCGAAAGCTAAAGCCATTGATTTACGGTCTTGGATAAATTGATGAAATATTTTGCTAGAAAAAAAGTTTTCTAAAAAAGATAGTCGCCTCGTTTCTGATAAAACTAATGTGGCAGAAACCTTAAATTCTTCTACTAGTGTGCGCATTGTCCTAAGTCTTCGCAGCGGGTCATGGTTCCAAGCTCTAGGATCAATGGCTAGTAGTTGTTTTTTTTCTTGCTCGCTTAAATTTAGGTCAGCTAAAGCTTGTTCAGGGTTTTGATAAACAGAGTTAACAAAAGCTGGATCAAAAAGCATTCTTACTACTAGGTGTTGTAATGTATGATAACTCATTATTTTGCTATTAGTTGGAAAAGATCCTTTCTTTGAATAGGAAATAATTGATTAAGTTTAGCAAAATTATCTAAGCACTCTTCAGCTTTGTTATGTTCACATTCATAAACAATTGCTTTTAGGTTTGGAGCGCGGGAAACAACATGCTCTAAGATTTCCCAGGTTGCTTGGATAGGCTCAGGGCTATGATCATCATTTATATATGAATAACCGCTAGTTTCTGTAAATGTTCCGCCTGCTACGTGGAGTTCAATTACTCGTTCAAATGGGTAGTTGTCAAAGCCTGTTAATGGGCTAAGACCTCGGCTATGTTGGAAAATTGCTAAATGAGCGCAATCTAGCAGTAGTCCACAGTCAGCACGCTCGGCCATTTCAGCAAAATATTCTAAAATGTGCATTTCGCCTAAGTAGACAACCGCAGGTGGATTTTCTGGCAAGCAACAAAGCTGTGATTGATTTTGAATTTTTTGGATGTTATCAACTGACTCTAAGACTGAGTCCATACATAAAATCGGGGGCATTAGCATTTGATGTCCGCGCTCACGTGAGCCAAAATGCCAGCGGCCAGCATCTCCACAAAGCCAAACAGCATTTATTTCTTTAGCCATTTCTATTGTAGAAACTAGCCAATCCTCGGTTAAATCAGCTTTTTCTTCAATATTAATATCTAAGAAATGATAAGTTGTTGGTAGTGCTAAATTTACCCAACGTCGGACATGTTCATCTAATCCACGATCTAAGTCGCCACCATATTCAAAAAAATGTATTAAGGTAGGGTAATTTTCCTGTAACCAACAAGCATCAATTCCTTTTGTTGCAGAAGCAAACTCTCCAGAAATACCAACACCTAGACGAGGAATTTTAGCTATTTTATCAAAGAATTTACTCATAAAAATTTCCAAACATAAAACGTGATTTTCTTGGACAGCTATTTTTTTATTAAAAGTCGTGTTAATTTCCTGGCAGATAATTTTAAGGAGCAAGCCAAAAGACAAATGCGACGCTTATTATTGTTTCTGCCAATTATGATATTTGCTGTTATGTTAAATACAAGTAATTTTAGTTGTTATATGGCTTCTAAAAAAGCAGAACCTACTGAAACGAATATTATAGATGTACACGCTCATATAGGTGAATTTAAGGGGTATGACTTAAGTTTAGTAACTTTACTAAAAGAAATAAAAGAAAACAAAATCCAGTATGCTTTTATTTCTAATATTGATGGTGCTTCAATTAGCGGTGTAACTGCTGATTCAGACGAAGTAACAGCAAATGAAGCATCTTTTCAGGCTGCTAAAGCTAATCCAAAGTTAAAACCATTATTTTGGGCAAAACCTGGGGCTAAAATGTCTAGTGCAGAGACAGCAGAAAAGTTTTTAAGATATAAAAATTTTTGTGGAATAAAATTTCACCCAGATTTTAATAATTTTTCTGCTAATGCTCCTGAAATAATGCCCTATTTAGCTTTATGTGAAAAATATAAAGTGCCAGCACTTTTTCATTGTGGAGGGTCAAGCCGTTCTAAAGCTAGTGTAATTTATGAGGCTGCAAAAAAATTTCCTACTGTGCCTGTTGTCCTCTATCATATGGGCTTTAATACTTCACATCAGGAAGCAATTGTAGTAGCGGAGCAAGCTAAAAACAAAAAAGATGCGCTAATTTATTTAGAAACTTCTCATGTTTCACCTGAAACAGTTCTTAGAGCTATAAAAACGGTTGGTGCAGATCGTGTAGTGTTTGGAACAGATGCAACTTATTATGGAGAAGGACACTATCAACAATACTTAGATACTTTACAAACAATAAAAAAGAGTGTTTCAAGCGAAGAATTTCAACAATTTATACATAATAATGCTGTAAGTATTTTTAATATTACAGAAGATAAAACAAATCAAGGAAACAAAAATGAGCCAGCCAAACCCAAAGATAGCAACACCAAACCCAACTAAAGCTAAGCCAAAACCAGAAAGAGTTGAAACCTTAAGACTTAGTAGCAAATTAACAGTTAATGTTGTTTATGAAGACCGTTATATAATGGCAATAAATAAACCTGCAAATTATTTAATTGCTCCTGTTAGTTGGGAACAAACTAGCCGCAATCTAATGTTAATGCTTAGAGAAGGCATAGAAATGGGCGCACCTTGGGCGCGTCGGCGTGTATTAAAATTTATTACTAATATACATCGTTTAGATGCTGATACTAGTGGAGTACTGCTTTTAGCCAAAAATCGCTTAGCTTTAAGCAAAATGACAGATCTATTTGAAAGACGACAAATTAGCAAAACCTATCTAGCACTTGTAAAAGGTGTTGCTCCAAGTAAAGAGTTTTCCTCAACAGAATCAATTGCAGAGCATCCAAAAATAGCTGGTCTTATGATTGTAGATAAAAGAAATGGTCGGGAGTCTGTAACAAACTTTAGTGTAGTTACCCAGTTTGAAAAGTATGCTCTACTTAAGGCTATGCCAATTACAGGACGGACTCACCAAATACGACTACATTTAGCTTCTCTTGGCTTGCCAGTAGTAAACGACTCTATTTATAGCAATTTAGATACAGCTAACAATAAGTTAAGCTTGCCAACAGAGCCTTTAATATCATCATTACCAATAGAAAGACTAGCGTTACATGCTTATGAATTAAGCTTTAAGCATCCTCTTTTACAGAAAAAAGTGTTTATTCAAGCACCACTACCTAGGGATTTTGAACAGACAATAAAAATTTTGCAAAAAGCTTCTATTAATATTTAGGAAAAAATTAAAATTTTGTAGCAATAAACATAATTAAATAGTTTAAGAAATAATAAGTATTTTTTAGCAGTTGGGACTAGACAACAAAAGGAAAACTATCTTACCATCAAAAAAATAGTAATATTTAGGTGTAAAAAAATGGCAAGAAAAAAAGTATTCCAAAAACCTAAGTCATCAACTCAAACAGATATTAAATCCCAACCAGAAACAGACTTTTTAATAAAATCTGATGATAGTTTATCTCCAGAAAGATTTGATGAAATTGTTGCAGGAGTATTTTCATCTAAGCGGCACACAGGACAATTTAGCGATAGACTTAAAACAGCGGAAATAGAGCTACTTCAAAGACCTAATTTTGAGGAAGATAAATCTTTTATTGCAGAACTTGAAAAAACACCAACTACAGATGAGCCAAATAAAATAGATGAAACGAATGAATTAGATGAAGTAAATAAAGTAAGTAAAACAAATAAAGTAGATAAAACAAATAAAGTAGATAAAGTAGAAGACAATAAATGGGCAGATTGTTTAGTACAAGATATTGATGCTGATTTTGATACATCAGATGATATTATGCAATGGCCCCTAGATTATGACGAGAAGAACGAGAATTTCTAAGTTATTGTCTTTCTGATTTATTAAAAATAAACAAGTTTGTTTCTGACTATAATGCCAGAATATTTACTTAAGGGTTATTTATGTCTGATTCTCTTATATCGGCTTTACTAGCAAGACTAGGATTTTTAGTAGTAGAGTATTTAGCAGAAGATAGCTTTCAATTAATAGGTAATAGTCCAGGTTGGTATCAAGAATTTTGTGGAAAAAGTTTTTCTTGGCCCCAAGAATTTCACCTTACACAAACCTTTCCATTTATTGAAGTTTTCCTTTTTGATGCTCAAGAATTTTGGGAGCAAAAAAGTAATGATAAGTTAAACTCTGGCCCCTGGACAGAAACAGACCTAAATGCTAAAGAATACCACCTCCAAGCCACTGCACTTTTAGTTAATAATAAAAAAATTATCTTAATAGAAAACATTAGCTATACCTATCAAGAAAAACAAGCCTTACTCCAACAACTAAGAGAAAATAGCCTAAATCATGACCAAATAGTTAAAAAAATACGTGCTGAATTTGCTACCAGTAATAGCTTAGAGCAAAATACTGCTTTAATTGGAGGCAAATTAAATGATCGCTACCAAATAGAGTTAATTTTAGGAAAAGGAGGTCTTGGAATAGTTTACCTAGCAATTGATTTAGAAACTAATACAAATGTAGCAGTAAAAATGCTATTAGAAGATGCCGAAGACATTTCTCATACACAAAAAATGTTTGAACGAGAAATGAAAGTTCTAAAACGAGTAAAACATCCTAATGTAGTAGGAATTTTAGATTCAGGTCTTACAGCAACAGGGAGACCTTTTTTTATAATGGATTATGTTAAGGGTAAATCCCTTAGTGATTTAATAGAAGAAGAGCGTATTTGGTCAGTTGAACGAACTTTTAATTTATTAAAATATGTTTGCCCTGCCTTAAATGCTATTCACCAAGAGGGCATTATCCATCGAGACTTAAAACCAGCAAATATAATGATTAAAGAAGAAAATGGAGAGGAAATAGCTGTTATCTTAGACCTAGGTATTGCTAAAATTGTTGCTGGTGGCCCTAAAGATAGTGCTATGACGCAACTTACTAAAACTGGGATGATTGTTGGCACTATCCAGTATCTTGCCCCTGAACAATGCTTAGGTAAATTACTAGATTTACGTACAGATATTTATGCTCTAGGAATTATGGTTTATGAATTGTTAACAGGAATGTTACCTTACGAGTCGGATAATGTTCAAGGATGGTTATTTGAACATTTGCGGACTATACCAGAGCCTTTAAGTTTTTATAATCCAATGATTTCGTCTGAAGTTGATAAAGTTGTATTGTGGGCATTAGAAAAAAGGCCAGAAGATCGCCCACAAACAACTTTGGAGTTTTTAGATAGATTTGCCCAAGCAGTGGGAAAATAAATAATTAGGCATAAATACCACGTAGTCTAATTTCTGCTGCTACTCTGTCAATTGCTCGCATATAGGCTGCTGTGCGAGTATCAACCTTATGATTTTCTGAAAAACTTAGCATTTCTTGAAAACTCTTTAACATTTTATGTTTAATGTTGTCCAAAATTTCTTCTTTCTTCCAAAAAAATCCCATACGATTTTGTACCCATTCTAAATGGCGTGCAATTGCTCCACCAGCATTAGCTAATAGGTCAGGAATAACAAATGTTCCTTTTTCATAAAGTATTGGATCTGCTTGGGATGTAGTCGAACCATCCGCCGCTTCACATAAAATCTTACATTTTACATTGATAGCATTTTGGCTAGTGATTTGTTCATGCAATGCAGCAGGAATTAATACATCACAATCAATTGTAAGTAGTTCATTAGTTGTAATTTGTTCTGCTAATTCATAGGTCTTAAAGGTTTTATGTTGTGCAAAATGCTCTAAAACTTCAGGAATATTTAACCCTTCAGCTTTATAAATGCCACCATCAACATCAGAAATAGCTACTATTTTATAACCTGCCTCATATAGTAATTGTGCTGTGCTACTGCCACGCCGACCGGCTCCTTGAATAGCAATTTTGGTTTCTGTTGGTGCAAGGTTAAATTTCTTTAATGCCTCTTCAATTAAAAATAATACTCCATAACCTGTAGCGGTATTACCTACAGGTGATCCCCCCATTTCAACAGGCTTACCTGTAACTATTGCTGTAACATTATGACGAGCGTGCATTGAATAAGTATCCATTATCCAAGCCATTATTTGCTCATTAGTGTTGATGTCTGGAGTAATAATATCTCTTTCTGGGCCTAAAACATCCAACATATCAGCCGTATAACGCCTAGTAATTCTTTCGATTTCCAAGGGTTGTAAATATTTTGGATTACATACAACTCCGCCCTGTGAACCGCCAAAAGGAATATCTACTAAAGCGCATTTATAGGTACTCCAGGCTGCTCCAGCACGCATTTCATCTAGGGTAATATTTGGGCCAAAGCGCAGTCCACCTTGGAGCGTTCCACGAGCTAAATTATATTGGACACGATAGGCGGTAAATATTTCTGTGTCACCATTGATGCGCTGGATTGGCAAATAGACGCAGACTTCCCGGCTAGGAGTACGTAGAATTTTATATAAATTAGGCTCAAGGTTAAGCAATTCTGCGGCACGGTCAAAGCGTGCCATTGTTGATTCAAAAGGGCTATATTCGTCATAAGTTTGGGGTAAATAGGACATTAGCAAGTCTCCAAAAATTTTGATAATGCAGAAAATATAACATTTTATTGAAAAAGAAAGTGTTAAAGTAAAATTTTAGTAATAAAACTCACCAAAGAAAACTCTTAGATGGAAAGAATAATATGTGTAGAATGCTTATCAAGCAAGACAAAGAAAAGCGGGCATCTAAATAAAATCTTCTGCCTTTAAAAAAATAAATTAAAACTAGATAAAATACGGCGGGTTAAATACGGGATGTTATTTTAGGTAAATTAGAAATAATGACATTTTTCTAATAATTTAAAGCTTAGAAAACCCACCTAACTATTTACAAGCTTGAGGTGGGTTTTCTATTAATCCTTTAGAATCTATGTTTTATAACATTAGTTCTTTTCTTAGTTGTTGAACCACTTTCCATATTTTTAAGTATTATCTCAGCATAGACTTCATCTGTCCCAATATCTTCATTAAGAAGTCCCATTGGTACTTGCCTAGTGAAAGCAATTGGTTCTATGGCAGATGGTGTAGCATCTGGGAAAAAAACAGAACTATAGGAAAAAAGAAAATCATCTGGATTTAACCACCAACCAAGGTCTTCACCCCATACTTTACAATCAACTTTATAACGTAGACCTTTTTCCATTAAGAACTTTTCTAAAGGTGTAAAACGTATTTCACCCGTTACATCTACTTTTGCATTGTTGCCAGGTAGGTTTAATTGCATTGTAAGTCTTGCATTAGTTATGGTAGCCATAATTTTCTCCTTTCAAAAACCAATAACAGACTTATGGTATAACTAAAAAACAATTATACCTTTTACTTAAAACTACTACTACTTGCGAAATTTTTACGTCAAAATCCTACTAGACTGTGAAATATTAACCATTTAGTAGCTGTAAAAAGCACTAAAGTTAAAAGAACAAGTAGATAGCATTAAGACTAGCAAGCTATGTACCCATTTAACTTGTTATTGTTAATGTTGCCGGTAAGTTAGAAGATTCTAGAGAAATAAAATATAGAAGATGTAAACTGCTAAATTATCAATTTCTTATTCCATTTATAAGTTATTTTTTAGATACTTTGCGTGTTTTAAAAATTTCTAGTTACCTAAAATTGTTTTTCTATCTATTTTTAGCAGTCCATTGCTAGTAGCAAAGTAAACATTTTTTTCATTGCTAACAATAGCAGTGACATTGTTAGAGGGTAAAGCTTGAGAAAATTTGCGCCAAATTTTACTTTTTAGATCTAATAAAAAAATCCCATCTCCTAAACTGCCTACGTATAAATATTGGCTATCTGCATACATAGCATTAGGGTTAACATCAAATTTACCTATTTCAGGAGAAAAATTAATTAGCTCTCCCGTAGGAGTAAGCGCATCTACTCCACCGCCATTTGTTCCAATATAAAGAGTTCCATTGACTGCTAGCAATGCGTTAATCCAGTTATGAGAAAGTTTAGAATTATTAATTGTTAAACTTCTAATTACTCGTAATCCCTCCATTTCAATAAGTCCGCCTAAACTACCAACAAATAAACGATTATTAACAAACGCACTAGTGTAAAGATAATTATTTGGTAAAGAAATAGGGCTACGAGCAATATTTCCTTGCAGTAAAGTTAATCCTCTACCAGTGGCAATAGCTAGTTGAGGCTCGTTATTAATATTATTAGAGCTAGGAACCAATAAGACATGAGCAATCATATTAGAGTTAATACCAGTACGCTCATCTAAGGTTTTATATTGTAATTGATTGTCAAAAACGGCAAGTCCTGTGGAAGTGGCAACTAACATTTTTGATGTAAGTGGATCTAGGGAAATAAAATTAATTTCTCTGATGGTGTTATCTTGTAAATGTGTGATTAGCTGCATTGTTTCTAGGTCAAAAATATCAATTCCTTGGTCAAAGTAACCAATCCATAACCTTCCACCCTCATCAAAAGCCATTGAGCTTATATGGTTGGCTGTTAATGGCGAGAGTGGGGAATTTGTGCCGAATCGGTCAAATTCTAAATGAGTCTTGTTAATGTCTGCTCGTAAAATACCTTTGTTTGTTAAAGCAAAAAGGTTTTGATCCTCGCCATTTGACCAAAGTATTGTATTTGTAAATTTTGTTTTATCACTATCATTTATACTATCGGAAGCTTTATTAATAGGATAAACAGAAACTGATTTATCAAAAATTTCTACTACATCACCAGTAAAAAGACCTCCCCAAAGTTTTTCTCCTATTTTGGCTAAAGAAATAATATTAGGAATAGAGTTAATTTTTTCAATTTCTCCTGTATCAGTTCTTAGCACTACACCAAAATCTGTTGCAATAATAACCCCACGTTTGTCTTCACTTAATGCAGTAATTCGGTTTGATGGCAAGTTCTCTTGCTTAGTAATTTGTTGCCAACGGCTTTCTTGCCATAGATAAAGACCTGACGCATAAGTTCCAATATAAAGTCGGTTTCCATTTTGTAGTAGTGAAGTAATTTGTGGAATAGGCTTTATTTCTTGGTCTTGACGTGTAAATTTCAACCCATCAAAAGCTAATAGCCCACCATCAAAAGTCCCAACTAAAAGTCTTTCCTCTGTTGCTAGTAAACTACTAATTTGTCGAATCACAGGTTTTTGGATCTTATGATGGATAAAATCTTTACCATTAAAAATAACTAATCCGTTGTCAGATGTACCAATACAAAGTTGTGAGCGAAAAACTACTAAAGCAGTTAAGTCTATGCTTGGTAATCCATCTAAATTTGTATAGTGTTTAACTAATTTGCCTTCTAAATCAAAGACCAATAGCCCACCAGAAGTAGCAATATAGTAATTATTATTATATTTACACATTGCTCTAGTTTGAAATGTTGATAAAAATAATTGCAAACCAGTAGATGATAAAGGGGTAGCTATAACAATAGTGCTATCAATTTTGCTTAAAGAGGCTTGTTTTTCGCCTTCACTAGTAATAACAGATTCTATTTTTTTGGAGTAAAAATAAATACTTATAAATAAAGTAAATAAAGTAAATAAACTCAGTAGTAAGGTTACATACTTTTTTTGTTTAAGTTTTAGCAATCCATTTTTGGTATTACTTATAAGTGACATATTTCGTTACAAAAACTACCAACTAAAATGACAAAAAATGTGACTTTTAGAGGAGTTTTTTAATTCTAAAAAACAAACTATTAACATTAAGTTAAGAGTTTATTAACATTTCATTAAATTTTGTAAAGCCCCAAACTGAAATTTAATATTTTGGTATGGTATTTGCCTAGTTAAATTTTATCCAAAGTAAATTTAACTAACATCATAATAACTTTATTTTCTGGTCTGTCAAATGTAAGCATAGAAAGCTTAGTAAATTAGCAAAGAAAACAAGGATTAAATCCTTAAAACAAACACTAAACTAAAGTAAGTAAACTAAAAACGGGGAAATTATGAGGAAACCTACTTGTATAAAAAAGAGAAATTTTAAGTCTTCTAATGCAGGATTTAGTCTAATTGAACTATTGATAGTAATTACAATAATTGGCATTTTAGCAGCTATTTCTGTAGTAAATGTATTTAGTGCGCGTCGTGCTGCTAATAGTTCTTCTGCTGCTTCAGCAATGCGTACTTTTCATCAATCTGAGGCTAGCTATTCAGCCGGAGCCGGTAATGGTTCTTTTGGTAGCCCACAAGAGCTTTTTGCACAAGAATTTATTGATTCTTCTTTAGCGGCTTCCTGTCTTCCTACACCAACAGGTACAACAGTTGGTGGTTTGGTTGCCGCTGCGCAACGGCCTAAGAGCGGGTTTATTTTTGTTTTTAATAATCCTTCTCCTGATAGATATGAAATATCTGGAAGACCTTTTGTTTCTACAGGTCTAGCAACTAGCGGAGATAAAACATTTTTTATTGATAGTAGTGGTGTATTGCGCTCATCAACTTTACCAACAGTTAATGCTGATTCTACAAGCGCACCGTTAAATAATTAAAAACTCTTAATAATTATTATAAAAAGTAGGAGTATTTTTCCTACTTTTTATAATAATTGGCGGCCAGCAAATCCAGCATCTATTTCATGCCAATAATTGATTTCCTCTTCATCCATTTTCCAACATAAGTAAATTACTCGTCCGTCTTTCAAATGAGGAAAATCACATAATCCTGTCCTATAGTCTTTAACTAAAACACCAGTATTTTCTATTTCCTGAATTACAGTAGTTAGTAAAACTACGTTATGTAGATAGCTTGGCCCTAAATAAGAACCACTACCTAGGCTAGCTTTACTACGCACTTTTTTAATTTCTTCCTGCATTCCAAGTAATACACTGCTTACTTTAGTCACCTTTTTAATTAAAGGTCGTAGTTTAGGAATCAAACTATTAGCTTCTTGAAGTGTAAAAAGTTTTTCTGGAGTTAATTCATTTTGCATAAATTTGATTGAGTAAATCCCTATTTATTAAGTTTAGATAAAGCTGTTTGTAAAGCCTCAATTGCTAAATCTGCCGCATGTTTTTTGCCTCTAGGCAAGCCTTCAAGCATTTTAATTAATTCATCTGTTTCTAATAAACTTGCTTGATGGATAGTTTTATCAATTAACCATTCTGTTAGCAATGAGGCTGATGCTAAGGTTGGCGCACAACCATAAGCTTGCATTTTAACGCTAGTAATATTTTTGTCTAAAAGTTTTATAAAAAGTTTTATTTGATCTCCACATGCACTATTGATTACAGATGATGTCACTGTAGCATCTGCTAATTCACCAACGTTACGAGGATTTTCTAAATGATCTAAAACCGTTTTAGAGTATGGCATTTTAGTTATTGTTTTGTTGACATAGCCTGTCGATATAGTGGAGAAACTCGCCTAAGCCGAGTTACTGCTTCAGGTAATATGCTTAATACATAATCAATTTCTTCTTTAGTTGTATAGCGTGAGAGTGAAAAACGAATGCTCCCACGTACTAATTCTTTACTTAAACCCATTGCTACTAATACTGGGCTTGGTTCTGTTGAGCCAGAAGAACAAGCTGAACCTGTGGAAACCGCTACGCCTTTTAGATCTAAAGCAATAAGCAAAGCTTCTCCCTCAATATAACTAAAACTAATATTGGAAATATTCGGCAATCTACTACTCGTCTCACCATTGAATTTAATTTCTGGTACTAGTTTACTAACTTCTGTTTCAAAGTAATCTCTTAGATGGCTGATTTTTTCCATTTCTTCTGCTAAATGATGTTCTGCTAGTTTAGCCGCACAACCCAATCCAACAATAGCAGGCACATTTTCTGTACCTGCGCGGCGATCTCTTTCGTGTCGTCCACCAGTTATTTGAGAGCTAATTCTTACGCCTTTACGCAAATAAAGTGCGCCAATGCCTTTAGGCCCGTGTATTTTATGACCAGATAAAGAAAGTAAATCTACCCCTAGATCTTTTACATTTACAACTATTTTTCCTACACTTTGGACTGCATCTGTATGAAAAAAAATATTTTTACGTTGATTGCGGATTTCTTTTACTAGCTCACCTATTTCTGCAATTGGCTGAAGAGTCCCCACTTCATTATTAGCATGCATTATTGTAATTAATAAAGTTTCATCGCTAATTGCTGCTTTTACATCTTCTATTCTAACAAGCCCATTTCTATAAATTGGCAAGTAAGTCACTCGCCAACCTTCTTTTTCTAGTGCTGCACAAGTGTTTCTGACAGCAGGATGTTCAAATTGGGAGGTAATTATATGATTGCCTTTACCTTGGTAATTACTAGTAATTCCTCTAATTGCTAAGTTGTCGGCTTCCGTTCCACCGCTAAGAAAAATAATCTCGTTAGCTTGTGCGCCAATTAAATCGGCTACTTGCTGGCGGGCATTATCCATTGCAGCTTTAGCTTGTTGTCCAAACCTATGAATTGATGAAGCATTGCCAAATTGCTCACTAAAATAAGGTAACATAGCTTCTAAAACTTCTGCTGCAAGTTTAGTTGAAGCACTATTATCTAGGTAAACACGAGAAGTTAAAGTATTTTCTGTCATAAAGCTAAGCTAGTAGAGCAAAAAAATTTTGTCAATCATTAAAAGATAAACTAACTTATAATATCCTATTTTCTAAAATTTTTAATGAAGGGTCAAATATGGAGCAAATAAAAATACAACAAAGTAGTCCTTTTTCTGATCAACGTCCTGGAACTTCTGGACTACGTAAGAAAACAAAAGTTTTTATGCAGCCTAATTATTTAGAAAACTTTGTTCAAGCTGTTTTTAATGCTGTAAAAGAAAAGTTTAATATAGATTTTAGCCAAGAAACTTTAGTAGTAGGTGGAGATGGTCGCTATTATAACCGTAATGCAATACAAATAATTTTGCGTTTAGCCGTTGCCAATGGGTTTAAGCAAATAATGATTGGAAGGGGGGGAATACTTTCTACACCAGCAATGTCGGCTGTAATTCGTCGCCAGCAAGCTTTAGGCGGACTAGTGCTTTCAGCTAGCCATAATCCGGGCGGAATAGATGCTGATTTTGGAATTAAATACAACATCCGAAACGGTGGCCCAGCCCCAGAAAGCGTTACAGAAAGCATTTATCAACATAGCTTAAAAATTACTAGCTACCAAACCATTGACCATCCAGACATAAATCTAGATGAGTTTTCTAGCTTTAATATAGCTAATAGCCAAATAACTATTTTTGATCCTCTAATAGACTATAGCGCGGTAATGGAAGAGCTTTTTGATTTTGAAGCTTTAAGAAAACTTTTTTCTAGTGGTTTTACAATGCGATTTGATGCAATGCACGCTGTTACAGGGCCTTATGCCCACCATATTTTAGAAAAGCTTTTAGGCGCACCTTTGGGAACTGTAGTAAATGCAACTCCTAAAGAAGATTTTGGACAAGGACATCCCGACCCTAATTTGGTTTATGCTGCTGAACTTGTAGAACATTTATTTGATGAAAAGGCTCCTGATTTTGGGGCTGCTAGCGATGGCGATGGGGATCGCAACTTAATTTTAGGACGTAACTTTTTTGTCACCCCAGGAGATTCTTTAGCTATTATTGCTGAATATGCACAAAAAGCTATTCCTGGCTATCGTCAAGGACTTCGGGGAATAGCACGTTCAATGCCAACTAGCACGGCAGCCGACCGGGTAGCAAAAGATTTAGGAGTTGAATGCTATGAAACTCCTACAGGATGGAAGTTTTTTGGTAATTTAATGGATGCTGATAAATGTACTATTTGCGGTGAAGAAAGCTTTGGAACAGGTTCAAATCATGTTAGGGAAAAAGATGGTCTTTGGGCTGTGCTTTGCTGGCTTTCAATTCTAGCTTACACAAATAAATCTGTAGTTGAAGTTGTAAAAGAGCATTGGCAAAAATTTGGCCGAAGCTACTATCAACGCCATGACTATGAAGGTTTAGACCTAACAAACGCCAATAAAATGATTAGCAGTTTAAGAGAAAAATTAGCTAGTTTAGTAGGCAATAATCTAGCAGATACAACAATTAGCCAAACAGATGATTTTTCTTATACAGATCCAGTTGATGCAAGCATTAGCAATCGCCAAGGAATCCGCCTTTTACTAGCAGATGGCTCAAGAATTATTTTCCGGCTTTCTGGCACAGGAACCGAAGGCGCGACCTTAAGAATTTATGTTGAACGATACCTTCAAGATGGCGGACAAAGCGATATTAAAGAGGTTTTAGAGGCTTTAATCAATGAAGCAAAACAAATTTTACAACTAAAAGAATTTTGTAATGTAGATGAACCAACTGTGATTACTTAAGTTTCATTATTGGAAATGGAAACACGAGTGGGTGCATTTGTATTTTTAATGCAAGTGAGACAGTTCAGCCACTCCTGTTTCCATTTCTATAAACTAGGCTAGCGCACCACTACAAGAAGATCCACTTCCAGCAGTACAACCAAAACAATGACTAGCAGTAGCAATTTTTCTACCTAGTAGTTTACTTAAATCAAAATCCTTGATATTTTGTGGGACTTCTGGATTTACTCGCATTCTTAAAGCTAAATTAAAATCGCAATCATAAAGATTTCCATCCCAATCAACTTCAATTTGGTAAAGACACATCAATTTATCTACTGTACCGGAATTAAAAGAGTCAGAAAGCATACTGCGGTATTTGTCAGATTTACTTTGTTTGCGTAAATCTGTAGAAAAACGACCTATCGCCATATTAGTAATTGTAAGTAGTCGATTAAATGTTACTTGGTGTCTTTGCCAAAGTTCTTTTTTATAAGCTTCTTCTAGTTTTGTTTGGTCAGGTGGAAGAAACGCGCCTAGAGGGTTATAAACTAAGTCTAAAGTTAAATCAGGATTGGTTCCATAACCAGCCAAGTTTAATAACTTTATGGCTTTGATACTTGCTTGATAAACACCTGCACCACGCTGTTTATCAACATTTTCTTCTAAATAACAAGGTAGGGAAGCGACTAGCTTAACTTTATTCTCACAAAAAACATCAATCATTGTTGATTGTTCAGGCTCAAGTAAAACAGTTAAATTAGTGCGAACTTGAATCATCTGGCCTTGACTAGCTAAAATTTTGATAAATTTAGATAAATTTGGGTTAAGTTCTGGTGCGCCACCAGTAATATCAATTAAGCGACATTTGACATCTTTAGCTACTTGGATAATTTTTTTCATCACAGACCAATCCATCATTTCTTTTCTACTAGGAGAAGAACTTACATGACAATGCTCACAAGATTGATTACATTTTAGCCCAACATTTACTTGTATAATATCTAAACTATGATTATAAAGAGGTTGTCCTAATTGAACTAAAACTTGATTTTCAAAAGCATTACTTGTAGCTAAATTGGTAGACATAATAATTTTTCCCTAGCCAAAAATTTTTCTAATGTTAATAGCCTTAATTTATTGATCTTAAAATCTTTTATATCACACGCTAGAGCTTGATAAAAGTTTTTCTACTGCTTGACAAGCGGTTTCAAACCTTTCTTGCCAAGAGCCACTTAACCTAACATAAGGATAATTACAAGATTCTAAAGCTCTTAAGCATTTTTGAAAAAATAATTCTCGCTCTTTAGGCAAATAACGCACAATGTCATCAATCCAAGGCACGTCTATATCTGTAAGTAAATAAAGATCATAGTGATTTTGACTAACTTCTTCTTTAATCCATTCAGGGCATTTATTAAAAAGCGTTTCGCTCCAAATTGTTGTAAGTAACAAATCTGTATCACAAAATAATAAGCGGTTAGCTTGATGAGACAGGGCTTTTTCCGATGCTAATTGTCCGCGAGCAATTTTATCTATGTCGGTAAACTCAATTTTTCCTTTTTGGCTTTCTAAAAGCTCTCTAGCATATTCTGGGACGGCAACAGTGTTAAATTTTGTGGCTAATTGACTGGCTAAAGTGCTTTTACCAGTAGACTCCGGGCCAAAGATACAAACTTTTTTAACATAAAAAGGTCGGACACAAGCGGGTAAAAACTGCCAATTTTTAATTGGGTCTTTACGAATTTCTGTTGCACTAATTGAAGTTATACTACGAGCTAAATTTACAGGAATAAACTCAGCTTCTAAAATGTCGGCTAGCTTCCAACCATAATTTTCAGATGCAAAAACATAATCTATTTTACAAGGTAAAATCTTAAGTAAGCTATCTTGCCAAATTTGCCAAAAATTAGGGTTTTCTTGTGGGTATTGAGGATTTTCATCAGTTAAATGAACAACTTGCACAGTAGGAAATAGCTCACACATCCATTGATAGCGCAAGTTACCGGAAATAGGTTCGGATGAAAGAGAGCCGACAACTACAACCAAATCATCAACATAGCTACGTGCAAAATCAACTAAATAGATATGACCAAGATGCGGTGGCATAAATTTCCCTAATACCATGCCCGTAGAACGTTTTTTAGTAGCTACCATTATTTTTACCTAAGATAACAGAAAGATATTTATGTAATAAAGCTTCTGTAATTGCTGGTACTGCAATATTTAAGTCTTTTAATGCTAGTTCTGTGTTTGCAGTAGAAAATTTAACTCCTGTAGCTTGAAACAAGTCTAAAACGCGGTTGCGCTCAAAGTCCTGATTTTTAGACATCGCCCTACATAAAGCTAAGTAAACACTCAGCTTTTCATTTTCTTGATTTTCATTAAGTTCTGTAAACAAATTCTTCCATTCATTTTGCGAGACAAAATTAATTGATAAGCTAAATGATTGCATTGCTTGGATTAAACGATCAAAAGATAAACTATTTGGATTAGCAATATGAAATATTTTGCCTTGGTGATCAGGTTGCACGGATATTTCTAGCATTGCTTTAGCTGCGTAATCAATAGGAGTAATGTCTATTGCTAGGGTTTTTGTAAACTTTGGAACACAACCTAATTGACTAATTCCTTTGATAAACATAGCTAGAAAGTCTGTTTTAGGAAAATAAGCAGTTTGGCTATCTCCTGTTAGCAGACCAAATCTATAAAAATTAATTGTGTTAAGCTCTTTATTTGCTTGATGTAGCAGGTATTCCGCTACCCATTTGCTTTGAGCATAACCACCATAAATATAGTTAGCTTGCTCTAGGGTATTATTTTCTAGTAGTAATCCTTTATTGCAATCACTAGCAACAAAAACTGAAAGCGTAGAAGCATAATGTAGGACTTTTTTTCTACCACTACAAACAAATTTTAATATTTCTAGTGTTCCATCAACATTAGCCGAGCGAAGCTTTGAATAAGGCAAAACCATATTTACAAGGGCTGCACAGTGATAAACAACATCAATGTGATTAGTGAGTTGCTGATAAGTTGTTTTACCTAATCCAAAAAAGTTTTTAATTAAATCTCCTAGAATAATCACTAGATTATCTATCTTTACATTAATATTATATTTTGCTAACTGATTGAGAATATTTTGTTTAGCTAAATCAATATTAGTTTCTCTAACTAGACAATAAATTTGTTTGTCGCTTTTTTGAAGCAGTTCTACGAGTAGTCTTGAGCCTAGAAAACCTGTCGCACCAGTAAGTAAAATTGCGCCAGGTTCATCATATATTTTAGCTTCTTTATATTTTTTTATTAAGGAAAGTATTTTAGTTTTATCAACATCTTTGCAAAGTTCTGCTGTACTTATCGCGCCTCTAAGTTGTAGCAAATTATGGGTATTATTTAGCTCTTTAACTAGTTCTCTAATAGTTTGGTAGCGAATAAGTAAACTAACAGAAAGCTTTAATCCTTTGGCTTGGGCTAGAGTTGCTACCTGCATAACGGCTAAGGAATTTGCACCTAGTTCAAAAAGGTTATCTGTTGGACTAATTGAATTTACTGCTAGAACTTGTTGCCAAAATTTAACCAAAATAGCTTCTTTTTTGTTGAGTTTATTTGTTTTAGGGATTTTAGAACTACTAAGCTGACAAGACATTAGCTGTTGTAAGTCAACTTTTCCTGAAATAGTTTTTGGTAAAGCTTCTAGTATTTCAAATCTTTGTGGCAACATCCATTGAGGTAACAAATTAGCTAAATAATTGAATAATTGCTCTTTATTAACAGTGCTAGCTTTATTTTTAAGCACAACAAAAGCAACTAGCATTTCAGGTAAAAATTTTTTATTAAATTCAAGTTTTCTTTTAACAACGCTTGCTGCTTCTATAGCAGGGTGAGCGATTAAAGCGGACTCTATTTCTGCTAACTCAACCAACATTCCTCTTAGTTTTACTTGTCGGTCAATACGTCCTAAAAATTCTATTTTATTGTCTGCATGTAAAACTACCAGATCCCCAGTTTTATAAAGTCGTTCTGAGTTGTGGTAAATAAACTTTTTTTCTGTAAGCTCAGGACGTTTTAAGTAGCCACGTGCTAACCCAATGCCACTTATATAAAGCTCTCCCTTTTTTCCTACTTCATTAACGGGAGATAAATTTTCATCTAACAAATAAAATTTTGTGTTAGCAATAGATTCTCCAATAAATGGATGCTCCCAAGTTGAATTGCAGCAAATCAGACTACTACAAACTGTTGCTTCTGTTGGGCCATAAACATTAACTACACGAAGTTTTTTTGTCCATTGTCTAACTGTAGCAGGTGGACAAACTTCCCCACCAATAATAATTGTCTCTAAAGATTTTGGAATATTATTAATATCTAAAACTCTTAGCAGTGAAGGAGGTAAATCAATATGTGTAATTTGTCGTCCCGCCAACAATTTCCAAAACTCTTGTTCAATCAATAGTTTACCAGCAGACTCTATATAGATTGCTGCACCTGATAATAAACTTGTACCAATATCAGAAATAGCCGCATCAAAGCTAGTTGAAAGATAAAATAAAACCCTGCTTTTAGATGTTAGTTGAAAAAAAGGGATTTGTGCTTCAAGGAAATTAACTATTCCATTATGTTCAACCATAACGCCTTTAGGATTGCCAGTTGAGCCAGATGTATAAATTACATAAGCAAGATCATTTTTATTAATACTAGATAAAACTACATCACTAATTTGATTAGTTGCTAGTATTTCTTGGTAATCAATAGCTTTAACACCTAGCTCATCAAACAAATGAAGATATGTTTTACAGGTAATAATAATTTTCGGTTCAGCTTCTTGGACAATAAAAGTTAGACGGTTTTTTGGTAATCCAGGGTCAAGCGGCAAAAATGCTGCATTAGCAAACCAAACTCCTAGCATTGTTGTAATGTAAGCAGCAGATTTATCTAGGCAAATTCCAATTATTGAATCTTTTTTTAACTCTAATGATTTTAAGTAGTTACCAATTTTTGCAACACGTTTGTAAAGCTCTAAATAAGTAATTTTATTTTTACCATGTTCTACAACAGCATCATTATTTGGATAAAGAGAAACAATTTTTACAAAACAGGTAAGAAAATCTAAGAAAGCCATTAAAGCTTAAACCTCTGGTGTAGGAAAAATGTTGTTAGCACGGTAAAAAGCACTGGATCAAAGGCTGATTTATCAGTTGTTGACATTTTAGGTAATTGTTTTAGCAGATTGATAACTTTTTTTTGATCAAAAAATGGCACATTGGCAAAACTTTGGCTATGGATAATGTCTTGAACAAAATTATTAATTTCTGCGCTAGAAAAACAGCTAATTGGGGGTGCTGTAAATGGTCGTTTTTCTCTTAAATAAATAGTTTTTGTAATTAATGGTCGCAAAGCTTCACGCAAAATATATTTTTCCACCGAACCTTTAATTTTTAGCGACATTGGAAGACTTCGAGCAAATTCAAAAAGCTTATGATCTAAAAAAGGGACTCGACCTTCAATAGAATTAGCCATTTCCGTTCCATCGCCTAATGTATGCAAAATATAATTTGCCAAACAAAGCTTTGACCAAAGATAAGAAGATTGGTTAACTCTATGGCGTGATTTTAATTGTCCTACAATATCAATATTAGTTAGAAAGTCTTGATAGCAATCAACCCTGCTAAATTGTTGAATAAAATTTTCAGACAAAATTTTTCTAACTCGATATCCATAAGTTCCTTTTGCCGCCAAAAAAGCAGGAATAAAACCTAGTTTAGCTTTAACCGCGTCTAGCGGTAAAGACTCACCATAGGCTAGTTGAATGCCGGCTAGCTCACTATTGCTAGAGAAAAGTTTGTCAAAATTTTGATTTTCTAGGGAAAAAAGGTCTTGGCGTAGGTGTGGATAGCCCGCTAATACTTCATCTGAACCTTCACCCGTCAACACTACCTTAAAACCTGCTTGACGGATGGTTTTGCTTAAAATAAATTTTGCTGTTAAATGACCGTTAATTGCTAGACCTTCGCTATAAAAAGTGGCTTCAGCCAAATGGGTAATCAAATCTTGCTGTGAGACAAATATAGGATTAAATGAAGCACCAGCAAACTTAGCCATTTCTTGAGCAATTGCAAATTCATCATAAAGCTCTTCTGAAAAGCTTACGCTATAAGACTCAATAGGCTTGCTGCTATATTGCATTGCTTGAGCTAAAACAGCACTAGAATCAAGACCACCGCTTAAGTAGCAACAAAACTCGACATCAGCCCTTAAACGTAGTCTAACCGCCTCTTGAAAATGGTGCTTAAATTCTTCTATTAAACATAATTCATTGTCTTGTCTATAGTTTCCATCAACAGGATAGTCTAAATCCCAGTAACGGCTGATTTTTACACCATTGCTATTAGCTAAAAGGTAATGTCCTGGAGGTAGTTGACGAATATTTGCAAAAAGTGTTCGCTCTTGTGGTAAGTATTGTAAATTAGCAGCATGAAAATAGCTGTAATAATCCCAATCAGCTTCTAGCCCCATTGCAAAGAGGGCTTTAGCCTTTGAAGCTAGATAAAGTGTGTTATTTTGGTTGCTATAGCAAAGAGGTTTGATTCCAAAACGATCTCTAGCGGCAAAAAACAGTTGTTTTTTTTCATCCCAAAGAATAAAAGCAAATTCGCCTCTTAAATAATTTAAGCAGTCAACCCCATATTTTGCATATAAATGCAGCAGGATTTCGCTATCTGTTTGGGTTTGAAACTTGTAGCCTTGATTTTCTAAATCTACTCGAATCTCTTCAAAACCGTAAAATTCACCATTTACAACTATATAAATTGTTTTATCTAAATTAGTTATGGGCTGTGTACCTGTATGTAAATCAATAATACTTAAGCGGGTATGACCTAAAGTAACAAGTTTGTTTTTTGATTGCCAATAATTATTTGCATCCGGGCCACGATGATAAAGAGATGATAAAGCATTGTTTATAGCATTGTTATCTATTGAGTTTGAGGTCGAAAAAATACCAACTATTCCACACATATTTTTGATCAAGCTGGGTCAGACAAAGAGAAAAAGCGTTTTAGTAATTCGTTTTCAGCAGATAAATCAAAAGCTTCTTTGAAGTCTTCTAGCCTGTAAACTTTGCCAAACATTGAAGTAAAACCAATTTCATTATTTGCTACTAGTGCGATTGCTTCGTCAAATGCACCATAGTTTACAGCTTGAAAAGTAATTTCTTTTTTGATTGCAGCCATAAAATCTATTGCAATTGATTGATGTTGACGGCTTTTAAGGATTATTTTTCCTCTATGTCTTGCTAAATCAATCATTTCTGATAAAGTTTTGCTAGTTGCTAAACTTTCAATTACATAATCATAAGAATTAGCCTTTAAGCTTAGTAAATTATTATTTGGATCAAAGGTTTGAATATTTTGAAAGCCTTTAGCTTGTAATATTTTTTTTATTAGAAGTGAAATTCTATTTTCTCCATAAATTAACCCTTTTTGCTTGGGGTTTATATCAGCTTTTAATACTGCTAATGCTGCTGCAATCGGCTCAACATAGGCTGCTAGTTGAAAAGAAACATTATCATTTATTAGATAAACGGATTCTTTGGGAACAATAATAAATTCTGCAAATGCTCCATTTAGGTCAATGCCTACCATTTTACTTGACAAACAATTACTAGGATGATTAGCTAGGCATTCTTCGCAAGTTTTACAAGCAATTACTGGCATTACTGCTACACGATCACCTATTTTAAGGTGAGTAACATTTTTTCCTAATGTTTCAATTATTCCAGAAAATTCATGACCTGGAATAATAGGATCTTGGCTTTGAATGCTGCCTTGAGCAACATAAATATCTGTGCGGCAAATCCCTGCTATGACTACTCGAATTAACACGTCATTATCTGATTGAATTGTAGGATTAGGCCATGTTTTTACTGCTAAATTTTTTCCTTCTTTGACTAAAGCTTTCATAAACAATAAATTAAATTATTTTTAATTAAATGAGAAATCAAAAAGTTATATCTGTTGCAGGAAATTGTAATATAAAATACTAAGAATCTAAGCTATTTTTCTTGTTTGTAAAATAAAATTCTTAAATAAAAGCAAATCCTATGACACAACCAATAAAAAAAGATGAGTGGTGGAAGCCTTTTTATGACGAGTTTTTTGTTAATCTTTTAACTTTGTGGAAAGACCAAGCAGAAATTGATTTAACCGTCTCTTTTTTAATTAAAGAACTAGGCTTAAAGCCAGAAATGACAGTTTTTGATCAATGCTGTGGGGTTGGAAGCCTTAGTCTACCGCTAGCTAAACAAGGAATAAATATTATAGGCGTAGATTTAAGCCCTGACTTTATTAATAAAGCTAAATCTCAAACAAATGAAAATGCCCAATTTTATTGTGATGATGCTTTTAAGTTTATTCCCTTAAAACTTTGTGACGCAGCTTTTAATTGGCATACTAGTTTTGGCTATTCTGAGTTGGATAAAGAAAATATTTTAATGCTAAAAAATGCTTTTGCTTCACTAAAACCTGGGGGAAAATTTATTTTAGATTATCCAAACATGGCTTGTACCCTAAAAAACTTTGAACGCTCTATGATTAGGCATATTGATAGCGAAGAAGGCGAAATTTTACTTATTCGTGAAAGTCAAATAAATTTAACTAGTGGAATGCTTGAACAACTTTGGACAATTTTCTTGCCAACAGGAAAACAATTAAAAAAACAAAGCTTTGTAAAAATTTATTTACCACATGCACTAGCAGATATGTTAAAAGAATGTGGTTTTTGTAGTGTAGATATTTATAGCAATGTACTAGGAGAACCACTAAGCTTAAATACTCCTCGTTGTATTTATAAAGCAACTAAGCCTTAGTAAATAAATAAATTATGAATAAAATAAAAAAAATATTACCTCAAGATAGCAAACTAACTAGAGAGCAAATTTATCAAGGCGAGGTTCTTTGTTTTCCTGCTACAGATGTTTCTAAACAGCTTGTAAGCGATGTGCTGACTTTATTAAAAGAGGAGTTAGGCGAAGATGTTCGTACAGCACAATTTAGATTTTCTGATGAAGAATTTTTTGAGCATATTGGAAAATTAAGAAAAATAATTTATACCCAAACATATTTTCACGATTTAGCTAAAAAACTACTAGTTGAACTTAATTTTATTCCAAATGAAAATGCTTTTGAACCTATCAGACTACGGGTAATTACTCATAAAGGACATGAAAATCCTAAAGCAGCACCTATTTATTATGCTCATCGGGATACTTGGTATTCGCACTCGCAAGCATTAATTACTTGGTGGATACCTTTGCATGATTTAAGAGAAGAAGAAACCTTTGTATTTTTTCCAGAATATTTTAATCATCCAGTAAAAAATGGCTCACAGCATTTTGATTATGACGAATGGATGCTAGATAAACGCCAATTAACAGTTGGATGGCAGGACAAAAACGCAGGTAGGGAAGCTTTTTATCCCTCTTTAATGGAAGAAATAAGTGACAGTCAAAAAGTAGGCTTTTCTGCTAAAGCAGGAGAAATAATTCTGTTTTCTGGGGCATGTCTTCATCAAACGCTTAATAATTTATCAGGAATGACCCGTTTTAGCTTAGATTTTCGTACTGTAGATCTTACAGATCATAATGAAAATATTGGCGCACCAAATGTTGATAATCTTTCTCGGGGTTCGGCAATGAGACAATATATCTACCCAAGTAATTAAATTTATTTTTTCTAGGAGCATAATAAAAATTATGGCAAAAGATTTTACTATTCGTCGATCTGATGGCACAGAAATAAAAGTTGCTGGCTATAAATTTGCCGCCCCAAATCCTAATGTTAAAAAATATGCTGGAAAAAAATATGGGGATTCAGAACTTCCTGCCAAAGTAGATTTACGTGAATATATGACTAAAGTAGAAAACCAGGGTAACACTAGTAGTTGTGTTGCAAATGCTGTAGCAGGTGCTTACGAATATTTAGTTAAACGCTATAAAGGTAAAAACTCATATGATGTAAGTAGGCTTTTTATTTACTATAATGCCCGTAAATTACAAGGTTGGGAAAATCAAGACGAAGGTTCTTTTATTGCTGATGCTGTAGAAGGGTTAAAAAAATGGGGTGCTTGTTCAGAAGACACTTGGCCGTTTGATGAAGATATAGTCAATAAAAAACCTGTAGAAACAGCCTACAAAGAAGCAAAGAATTTTTTAGTAGAAGATGTAAAACTTGTTCCGCTTACCCTTCATGATTGGAAACATGCTTTAGCAGAAGGTAATCCAATTATTTTTGGTATTTCACTTTACGAATCTTTTGACTCACACAGAAGAAAAGGTCTTGTCCCAATGCCGTCCAGAAAAGAAGCCTCACGTGAAGATCATGGAGGGCATGCAATGCTTTGTGTGGGCTATTCTGATGCTGATAGAACTTTTATTGTCCGTAATTCCTGGGGTAGGAGTTGGGGAGATAAAGGTTATTGTTATATTCCTTATGATTATTTAATTAGTGAAAAATTTAATGATGCTGATAGCTGGATTATTAAGCGATTAGATAATTTTCCTGATGGAGATCAAGAAGGTTGGGGAGAAGAAGAAAGTGTTATAGAAGAATCTAATACAGAATTCTCCAAAATGACAGATGAAGAATACACAGATATGCTTGATGCAATGGGGCCATATCATATTGAATATCGGGTAGCACTGGTTTTAATGCGCGTAATGGGTATAAATAAATCTACTACTCCAGCTAAATTACAAGAACTAATTACTTCTGTAGACAAACTTCTTACTCAGCTAGGAATTAATGTAAATGCAGAAAAATTAGTTATGAACAGTCTTAATAATGTTGATAATAATGATTTATTGCGTGAATCCATTGGGCTGCTAGCAAAATATCTGTCTCAAACTATTTTATCTCAACTTAGTGCTGGAACGTTAATCGCTCAATTAGGTTTAAGTCAATCTACACATGATTTAATTAAATATGGTTTATCAGAATTAGGAGGCGATTCTTTAATAACAAGTGCTATGGATTGGTTAGGGAATATGTTTTCTGATAGCGTTGTAAAAGAAAATAAACAACTTAATACAAATACTAATTCTAGTTCTGATAATACTGATAGTTCTGCTAGCTTGGATGAAACGTCTGAAGATGAAGTGGAAAGTGAAGATGAAGATATAAGCGAAGATTCTGATGAGGACGAAGAATACGAAGATGAAGATGATGATGGTGATGATGACGATGGTGATGATGATGACGAGGATGACGAGGAAGAGGAATATGAAGATGATGATGGCGATGATGATGGTGATGACGAGGAAGACGAGGAAGACGAGGAAGACGAGGAAGAGGAATATGAAGACGATGATGGCGATGAGGACGATGATGATGGTGAGGACGAAGAAGACGACGATGATGGCGATGATGACGATGATGACGATGATGACGATGATGATGGCGACGAGGAAGAAGACGAGGAAGAAGACGATGATGGCGATGATGACGATGATGATGGCGATGATGACGATGATGATGGCGATGAGGAAGAAGACGATGATGGCGATGAAGAGGAAGAAGAAAAACCAAGTAAGAATAGCAACAGAAAAAAGAGTAGGTGGTAAAATTTTAAACTAAAAATTTCTTATAAAATCTGAAGATAAGCGGCTATTTGTTAGCCGCTTATTTCAATTTTGGCTGGAAGAATTAGTAAAACTAGAAGTATCTAAATTGCCTGAGCGGATTTCTTCAGAAATATTATTAAATTTTTCTATTTGTTCAGGTGTAAGATGATTTCGGAAAGGTGCAAAATTAAATATATCTTCTCTTAAACCAAATTTATATTGTTTGCCTTCCCATCTGCCCTGTTGAACTAGGGTTGCGGCTCTTAATATTAGATTAGAACTATCATTAATTACACTAGTGATTACTTTTCCTGGAGCAACATCATGTTGATCTTGATCACGCCCTATAATTAACACTTGAGGGTATTTAGCTATTTCTTTTATTGCTGTAACGCCGGGATGATCAGTATTTATTGAAATAATATCAACCCCTTGACTAACAAGCTCTAAAGCTGTTTGAGTTGCTTTATTTGGATCAATCCATGTGTGTAAGTACCTAATGCTTACTTTAATATTTGGGTCAACAGATTTTGCAGCTTTTTCAAAAAATACGGCTTCTTCTACATATTGAGGGAAATCATCTCCAACCATATAAGCTATATGTTTGGTTTTAGTCTTCATTCCAGCTATTAAGCCTGTTAAATAACCCATTTCTCCAAAGCGAAAAGTAATTGCTCCTAAATTACTGTTATTACCAGAGTAAAAGCCATTAACAGCAAATTTAGTGCGGGGAAATTCTTTAGCTACAATTTGGGCAGGTTCAACATATTCTCCTCCATGTAAAATAACAAAATCATAACCTTGTACTGCGTATTTTCTTGCTTCTGTAACAGCAGTTTCAGCAGTAACATTTTCTGTGTAAGAAATATTAGCCTTAAGTTTTTCTTCTACTAGTTTTATTGCCTCATAGCCTGCTTGATTCCATGAGTGATCATCAATAGAACCAGCTAATAAAATTGCAACTCTAAAATCTGAATAAGTTTTAGCATCTTTAGCATCTTCAATATCTATGTTACAGCCTAACAAATTGATGAGTGTAACAATTAAAAAAAATATAGCTAAAACGGTAAAATTTTTTCTAAAACCTACTAGATTCATAAATTAAGCCTTGATTAAATAGTTTGTGACAAAAGCATACAACACAGAAAACATATCAACAACATGATAAAAAAACTATGATATTATGCCTTTTATTGATATTTTGAGATAGTTCTATAGTCTTGATGCTGAAGGATTTTTATTAGGATAATTATCTAGCGAATGAAAAAAGATTCTTTATTGAAACATAAAAAATTAAATACTAATAAGCTTGCCTGGTATGAGTTTTCTATTGCAACACAACTTAGATATGGGTTAGCACTTTCGGTTGTGCTTAGTATATTAATAACAGGAGGATTTTTAATTTATTATAGTTTTCAAGTTCTTTTAAGAGAGACTAACAAATTGCAAAAAGAACATAGCCGAGTTGCCGCCGAGACAATTGATTCTTATATAGACGATCTTCAAAGAAAACTTAGTTATTTAGCACGTGTAAAGGGTTTAACCAATCTACCGCAAGCTGAAAAACAAAATCTGCTAGAAGCTTTAACCCGTCATAATGCAGCATATGAAATGGTGGCAATTCTTGATAGTCAAGGACAAGTTTTAGCAACTATTTCACCTTATGGCACACCTACGCCAACTACTTTTGCTGATACCCAATTATTTTTACGTACTTTTAAGAAACAGGAAGAATATGTTGAATATGTTAGCTTTGATAAGGATGTTAATCAGCTAGTTACTACTTTTGCTGTACCAATTCATAATTTAGAAGATAAAGTTGATGGAGTTCTTTTAGCAAAAGTTAATCTTAAATTCCTTAATTTTATTGTTTCCCAAACTGATGTAGGAAAAACAGGCTATGCCTATGTTGTAGATGAGAGAAACAAGTTAATTGCTAAACGTGGTAGTAGTCAAAGTGTATTTAATTTAGAAGATGTTTCAAATCTAGCATTTATTAAAGAACGCTCTATGCTACAAGCTAAATCCTTAAATGTTTATAAAGGGCTTAAAGGTGTAGAGGTTTTAGGGGCAATTGCTCCCGTTAGAAGTGTATCTTGGTTGGTTGTAGTTGAATTACCAACAATGGAAGCCTACCAACCTATTTATAATATGATACTTACAATGACGATTAGCTTAATGGTAATAATTATAGTAGTTATTATATTAGGTTTTCTTTTTTCTAAAAGAATTGTTGCACCATTTCAACGTTTAACAATGGCTGCTGCACAAATTAGTGATGGAAACTTAAATATCCAAGTTAATATCAAAGCTAATAATGAGTTAGGAATCCTATCAAAAGCTTTTAATGATATGGTCTTTCAATTAAAAGAATCTTTTGAAGCTTTAGAGAAAACTAACCAAACATTAGAAATTCGTGTACAAGAGCGAACAACAGAGCTAGAAGTAGCTAATAAGCAAATTTTAGAGCTTAACGAACGTCTTAAGGCTGATAATTTAAGAATGAGTGCGGAATTAGATGTAACAAGACAATTACAACAGATGATTTTACCTAAAGAACAAGAACTAATCCAACTAGCAGATTTAGATATTGCAGGGTTTATGGAACCGGCTGATGAGGTTGGAGGGGATTATTATGACGTTGTTAAACAAGGTAATAAAATTAGAATGGGTATAGGTGATGTTACTGGGCATGGTTTAGAAAGCGGGGTGGTTATGATAATGGCACAAACAGCAATTCGTACCCTGCTAGCTAATGATG